>Ga0208553_1000034_pt1 | contig 70434 bp, 60 predicted proteins | sample 6_EtaG_FD_184079 | JGI IMG/M metagenome (GOLD analysis project Ga0208553, IMG submission 184079) | Marine viral communities from the Subarctic Pacific Ocean - 6_ETSP_OMZ_AT15160 metaG (SPAdes) (version 2) | ecosystem: Environmental > Aquatic > Marine > Oceanic | place: Pacific Ocean | collected...
CTCTCGTATTGACAACCCATAAACAGTTGTGTTCTGAAAGTGCTCTGACTTCTTCTGCGCCACAGCATTCGACAAATCAAACATCTGCTGTAGAGTTCGGGCTATTTCATTTAACTCGTCTCTGGCGCCGCGGTGTTTGACTTTCTTGGTGTCGTCATCGCGGCGAGTATCCATTGCGGCCATGCGCGCTTCTAAGTCCTCCAGCGAGGAGTCAATCTCTTCTTTGATGATCTCTTTTAGTCTTGCTGTTGTGATTTTCATTATTATGCCACCCTCATAATTTCTGAGGCATACGCAGGATCGAGAAAATCAAAAATATTCTCCCCATTTATATGTGGGCCGGCTTTTTTCCACCATTCCGCACCCTTCATCTTTATAATTGCGTCGATCTGATTTTGACTGAGTGCTTTACTCGGATCGGGGCCCGAGGTAGTGAACTCTTCTTCAATGATGTCCGTCTTCTCGTCCATAAAATAACGAGGATCAATTCTCTTCTTATTCTTTCTTATAGCCACATCAAACTCCTTATATCGCTGATAGCAAATTCAACAATAAATAGTTATCTCTATCGATAAAGGAAGAGTTATCATGGGCCGCCGCGGGCGTCCACAGCAACCTTGGTCATATCAATAAGTTGTTTCATCAACCTTTTTGCTAAATCGGTATTGGGATTGTCTTTGATTTGGGTGAGCATGTTTGTCGCGGCGTCAAGCGCGCTGTGGGCGATCTTTGGCAAATTTTCAAACTGAATAATATCGCTACTTTCATAAGCGCTTCTTACCATTTCGGCTGCTTGTTCGGCTGCTGGGAATTTCCCCGGGTCAATAGCTTTCAGTCCGCCATATATTATATTAAAGGTGCCTTGGTTCATCGCGCCCCCTGGGGTGGTGAGATTTGAGGGGGTACCTGCAGGCATCTGGATTGCTGCTTGAGCTACGTCAGAGCCACCAATATTTGCTATGGCTGCAACAAAAAGCGCCACGACGCATGTTTTAACCACAAAACACAGTTTTGGGCTAGCCTTACACCAAGATGAAACTTTGCTAAATAATGATTTTATTTTGCCCACCACCATTCCGGGATCTGCATATAGTCTCAAACTTAAGTCACTTAGTTCCTCCAGCTTTGCCTTGACCCACTCATAAACTTGGGTAAGTGCCTGTGTTACCTTCTCTTTTACTGCTCCAACTAACTCCTTGCCGGATTCAAGTGCTTGTCCAACTAAATCCATGATCCCTTCAGTAAAAAGTTCATTACCTTCTCTGATCATGTTTTCTTCCCATACGTTTAAAAAATGTTGATGGGTGATCAGGTTTTTCTCATATTTCTCTGTGAGAGTTTCATACGACTCGTTAAGAGAATAAGATCTCCAGCCTTCCATTATAAGTTGATGCTTCATTGTTGTGCTCCTACATTGCCGATAACAAATTCAACAGTAAATAGTCGTCTCTATCGATAAAGGATGCGTTATTCTTTCTTTCCTCGAATACTTCCTTTGGCATAGAGCCAACATCTTCATACCCAGACACATCGATCTTGTGAAGTTCGATATCATATTCCAACAGCATCTTGATAATTCTGTTCTCTTTCTTTCGCGCATCCGGATCAAGCGCCATGTAAACTGGAGTATCGTTGATCACAATTTTGCGGATCAATTCTGCGTTTGATCGGAGGGTCGATCCCAAGATGGGAACAGCATTGCCAGCAACCATCGCATCGAATATCCCCTCCGTCAGAATCAGGTCATCGGTCCAATTCACAAACAGCTCATTAAACACTATATCCTTGGACGCTCTTGGGTTTTTATACTTGTATGAGTCCCCTGTATAGGATCGCGCCATAAAGTAGCTACAATCGCCATTCTCGTCGAATGAGGGTATAACGATTCTGTTGCGATATTCTCCGCTAAAGCAATAGCCGATCTTCCATTTAAGGATATCGGCTTTTGTTATTCCGCGAGATTGCAGGTATCGATATGCATAGATGCCAGTAGCCGGAACTTTAGAGGAACAGAGGCTTATGAATTCCTCTGGGATTTCCACTGTTGTTTTGCTTTCTCCAGGGACTCGGTCCATAAAGAGGTCATCAAATCTTTCAAGATCTGTCCTGTCCGATATTCTGTCCCATTTCTGTAGTTGCAGATACGAACCATAACGTCTAACAAGACGCCTAATACTACGACCCCGATAATCACAAACCCAACACTTAAAAGCATTTTTGTCCAAATTAACAGAGAGCTTGCGCTTGTGATGATTGCATGCCGGACACGCGAATAATAGTTCGCCACCTTTGTCTGCGTAGTGTCCAAAAGTTTCATGTAATATCTTCTTCGCTTCTTTCTTATTCATGCGTCCCCAAGAACACTATAGCATTTTCCAGTTACAAAGTCAACAAGAGTACTAAATTGTGTCTATGATGCAGCTTCGAGCGCAGCAATAAGTTGTGCCTTTGTGGTGCGCGTGTTTACCTTAAGTCCCTGATCCTTTGCCACCTCAAACAACTCTGCCTTCTTCATGGATGCACTCCAATTTGCAAGTTGCGGGGTTGACCCGTCGCTTTCCACCGAAACTACTTCGATTTCAAAAGTGAGATCCTTTCCGGCTAATGGATGATTCATATCAAGAACAATGTGTTCTTCTTGTACTTCTAGAATCTTTGCCAAGAACGGGCCGCGGGGTCCGTCACCTTGCACGGTACCGCCTTCCTCGAATTCAAAACCTTCAGCGAAAGCTTCTCGCGGAACTGGTTGTACCGCATCGGGATTGCGTGGACCATAAGCCTCTTCAGGGGCCAACTTCACAGTCTTGATTTGACCTTCGGTCATCCCCAAGAGCGCTGCGCTAAAGCCGCGAATCAACTTGCGTGAACCAACCTCAAAATCAAGTGGCTTGCCGCGAACATGCGAGTTATCAAATTCGGTACCATCGTCAAGGGTACCCTTATAGTGGACCTTAACATAGTGTCCATTTTGTACTTTCATTATTTCTCCTATTTTTAATGAAAAACAATCTTTTTCAGGATTGTCTAAACAAATATAACATAGGTATTACCTTACGTCAAGTAATAACTACTCTAAATCTTATTTTTTTCTTTATCGTCACGAATGGCTTTTTGAACCAATTCTATAACAGAGGCTGGTAATGTCTCTACGTAACCGCCTTGGAACCAATGTACTCCCACCAAATCTTCGTGTTGTCCCAAGTATGAATGAAGCTCGTAAAAATCCTTTTCAAGATAAACTATAATTCCTGTCCACGGCGCGCGGTCCGGAGGAATAATGTATTCAACTTCGGTAACAATGTCGCCGACTTCCAGTGGTGTGCGCTGTTCGTGATCATCATCCATATTATATATAATATATAGAGACACGAGCTATGAAGGCTGTTTGTTGGATATTTTAATCCATATCCCCCACAATAATGGCACCGCTAGCCAGTGCAAACACAGCAACCACGCGGCGGGTGCACCGACAAAGAAGGCAGGATGCACATTAGAGCCGAGCCAGATAAATAAAACCGGAAACAAAATATCTTCAATTATTTCCCATCCGACAATTATAATAACCAAAGCAGGCCCATGTTCTTTAAGTGTGTCCATCAACTTGGATGGCTCAAAATGCTCTATCTTATGCTTAAGCCTGTGCTTGATCCAGTTCCAAATTTTTCTCAATTATATCTCCTGCTTTAGCCACTACAATCGCATCTGCTCGATCATAGGATTCTGGCTTCGGGTTACCAAACTTGGTGTATTCCACATGAAAGGCACTCTCGTGCTCCAGAAGGTGTTTTAAGACCACCTCCTTGGACTTCTCGCCGCGTTTCACCCTGATTCCACAGTGTTTGCGTGCAGATGTGGCTGCGATGTACTGTGGCTCAATCTCGAACAGTTCGTAAATAAGCCAGGACACAATGCCGTTAAACGTCATCAACGCTGAAAGTGTCTTGGCGGAGGATTTGCCTTTCATAAACATGTGAAGCGGCTGTTCGATATAGATGTGTTCTACTGGAAAGGGAGAACTTCCGATAAATGACTCGTTGTCTAGTTGATAGTTTTCAAACAGATCTGTGACGTATTCGCGAAGTGCTTCTGCTTTGGCAAAAACACCTTTGTGTTTTCGCAAATCAATGGAGCTATAGTGTAGTAGCTGTCCATCGCCCACAATAGCAAAGCCTGTGATGCTGGTGGAAATATCGATTCCAAGAATCATTAAAAATCCATTTTAAGTTTGAAGGCAAGATCTTCTTCTTCCTTCTTCCGAACTGGTGAGCTAAGCGTGGCTATGCCAATCAAGTTCTTGTCTCTATCATACACTCCTATCTTGGAAATGTATACCTGTCTTTTAAAAGATGCGGTATATCCCGAAGCAATTGCTCCGGTTCCATAAGCAGAAGAAACGGTATTCTTCATTAATCTGTTGGGGTTCTCCTCATATACGTGAGAGGAGGTAAACTTCATTTCTCTCTGCCCGAACTTTAAGAACGTGGGGTTGTTGGAATAGTTGGCCTCTCCGCGGCGTGCATGTGCATAGAGAGTGAGAACTTGCGTTGATGTGTCTCCATTAAACGTGAGAGCAAAAGAGGCAGAGTTAAGGCTCTTCGTATCGCCCGTGTTTTCGGTATTGCTTGTGGTGACATTGTCATTCATTCCTGCTCCCCAATATTTCCAGGAGGGGCTCTTATAGTTAGCTGTGTTGGGATCCGAACCGCCGCTACTGGAAACAGACAAAGATATAGTGGTTGGTCCGAGCGGCCAAGAGCCAGTTAAAACCAAAAATCCCTCTTCATACAACGCCACGCCTGCGACCTTTCCAATAGAGGTATTGCCATCGCCATCCGGGTAGGCGCCAGAAACTTGAATCAATTCTCCGTTCTTCTTGGTGTCGCGCAGTTCCGCTATGAGAGAGCCGGTGAAATACCACTTAAGCGATAGTGTCCCAGGAAGCATGCGAGTGCCATAAAAGAGGGAGGGAATATGAATGAGGTTTAGATTTTGATTGTATTTTTGGGCGAATGAAGATGACACTACATAATGACGACTTCTCACGCCGTATAGGTTGAAAGTATTCACTAGGGACATATAGTGAGCATTGTAGGCGCCTGCATCGCCGGACGGAGATCCTGACGGAACCTCGATGAATTCGCGGGTTATTGTGCAGTTTTGAGGATAAGATGCAGTAAGAACGTCTCCGACGGCAAACTCGTTGTTATAAAACGTAGGCGTCATTCCATGCAAAGTATTGCCACCGACAGCCGTCTTAAAACTAGCCCTTGCAGAATCCTTAGAGATATAAGGATAAATCATAGGAACTGTCCCATCATTCCGCGTATACATATTATCAAAGGAGCCAGAAGTTCGAGCTATGTTATATTCATATAAGCTCAAGAATCCGGTCTTACCGGCGGCTTGGAGGGTTCTTACTTGATATGATGCAGTGACATTGGTAGGAAGGGTGGGATCAGGTCCGCCCGGTGTCTCGTTAGTAATACTGTCAAACGTCTGGCTCGGTTCATTGTTATAATAGATCTGGCTATTATAGAGGAAGAAGTGCGACCTTGGGGTTGTGCGCATGGTATTGAGGATGACATCGTTCGGCCCAAACTTGCGGAACATTTTAGTAGTCCAATCGTACTCGTACCGTCAACTCATTTTGTGGGGTCTTCTTAAGCGGTTCGGAAAGCTTTGCAACAGCTAGAAGTTCATTACTAGCGTTATAGAGCCCCACTGTGGTAATATAAGAGACCGGGGTATCTGCACCCACGTTCTTGACACGAATCTTGCTTCCAGTTACATATGTCGGATTTGCACTATAATTAAACTTATTATGCGGTATTCTGCAGAAGTAAATGGTAGAGTTGATCTCGGTCGAGTTGTTGAACTCGATGTTCTGAATGCGGTGGCGTAGTGCATCGCAGTTACCAGAAATGGATGATGTGGCAAGCGTTTGTGTCGGACTTGTGTTTCCTCCGACTGATGTGGAGAGGAAGTCGGTAATTTGAGTTACACCACCCGCATTGCTAAACACAGACGAGGTGATGACGGCAATGCCGGCTTGGTAGAACACAACTCCACAGCCGTTATCAGTTGCGGATGGGGAAGAACTGCTAAACAAAACACCGTAGTCTCCGCCAAGAGTAGTGTTTACTCCTGTGCCGTCAACGCGAGCATTTGCGTCTTGGAGGACTTTGGTTCCTGCAAAGGGAGTTGTCCAAGATCCTGTTCCAACTGTTAATTTAAACGAGTTTTTCTTAACCTGATCTTTTGTCAAGAGACGAGAGAAACTAATGACGTATACTGAATCCATTGACCCCGTTCGATCGAGGCGCAGATCGCTCTCGAACATTCGGACCGTGTTGTTTGATCCCGTAAAACCAAGGAGAATCTGACAAAACTCGTTGTACATGTTAATCTTCTTGGCGTTCATCGTATGGGTAGAACTCGAAAGCGCTGCCGTAGACTCGTCATAACCACATGTGATATCGAAAATATGGTTGGCTGAAGAACTCAAGTATGGATAGTCATAGACTGACTGGAACATGCCGTGTGTATAGTTCTTGATGTTGTCGCCGCTAGGCCACGTCCCGTATGTTCCACTAAAAATTGTTCCAGTTATCGGAAGAATCTCATGTAGAAATGTTCGGGTAGTTGTAACGTCCGTGTTGACGTTTAAAGGTTCATAGCTTCTTACTGGCATTTATTTACTCCTAATTAGTCCTTTTTAATAATTCGAATCGGTAATTGATATTCTGCAAATTGTGCGCGAAGGTACACAACACTATCAATGTAACTATAAGTATTGACCCCATCCCCGGCAATACTTTGTGCAGTGGAGCCATAGCGAGTAAAATCATCACTATTAAAAGCCTTCACATCAAATGTTAATGCGACTGCGGCACTGCGAGGGCCTTTAATGGCCGATGTTTGGGTGTCAGTTCGAGAGTCATTCTGTCGATAAAACACCCCATTGTTTACCGCCGAAACGGTGGCCACCGAATTGTTTCGTATTGACCTATCGAGCCCCGAAAGTACAGAAGGCTGCAGCTGGAATGAAACTATTTCTGTTCCATTGCCCCCATTGTTGTTGAAAACTGAGCCGGCTGCAGGGCCGTATACTATCGTAAAGAATCTGTTATCGAGGGACACAGAAAAGCTGCTTTCTTGCAACCCTTGAGATACGATATAATTTTGTTTATTTGCTGGGGTACCTGATATTTCAGAAGTGTTCAGTCCGGTCTCCAAAATAATGTAGCGCCCACTGACGTTGCCGGCTTCAAGCACATATGAGTCCCCTCCGCTGCTGGCTCCTCCAAAAGCGGTAACAAGAGCGTCGTAAGTAGCCCCGTCGTTTACCGCTAAATAAGTCATATTGCTCTTGTCCAAGACTGCCTTAGAGGGGATTTTAGTGTTTCTCACCATAGAAGACATATATAAAAGATTTGGATTAGAAATAGTTATGAGCCCATAGTTGATACTAGCATTTCGTTGTGTGAACGCCTCTAATACAGGTGTTTGCAAGATCTGCAAATCATAGTATGCCGATCCTGATATGTGGTTTTTTTGGTAAAGCGAGTAATCAATCTCGTCGTCGCCGCAAGCAAATTTGCTGATTTGAAAGTTTCCCGTTGCAAGTCTTTTTCTACCTGTTTCGGTGAGGACTGCATCAAGTATAATGTCGCCCGAGTTATCTAAGAATCCCATTAATTTTCCCCATGTATGTATAATTAGTGTTTTTTTTGTTAAATCGATTCTACCATTATAATTATTCTCTTTTAAGCTTTATGTGCCAGAATAACGCAATATTCTAAGCGGTATTTGAATTCTTGCATCAGAAGTAGCCCCGATCACATATAGTGTTGTTTCTATATAGTCAAACTTCTCGGGGTATCCGGGGAATAAAGTTTGATCAAGCATGCCATACTTAGTATAACGATAGTCTCTTGTTCCAGTAGAATTAACTTTTAATTTTTGTTGAATTGAGAAATTTAAGGCAGTAGCCGATCCCTTTGGCCCATAAAGGCTTGAGAATTTGTAGCTCGGATATGTGTACTGTTTGTGATCAAACATTAAATTAGGAACACTATCAACAATAAACGTGTTGTAGTGTTCAAACTGGTTTCCGTACGTTATTGGAGCATTATCATCTGTGGTTTGGAAGTTTATGTCTGCGGTGCCGTCGGCAAAATTTCTAAAAACACTACAATCGCGAGAAGGTCCTCTTACTTTCTCCACAAATCGAGAATCTGCCATTACGAAAAAATTTCTATCCAATAATCTTTTTTTAATAATATATTTTTCTCTATTAGCATAATCAACCGCTACCGGGATTGGAAGATATTCCACAGAATCTCTCATGTCATCGGGCATATCGTCGGTTTCTGTGCCGAAAAATGTAGCAAAGAATTCGAGCTTCACAGCCTGATCTTCAACAGGAAGAACATCAAGTCCGCTTTCCAGTACAATTTTATTGCCCTCTACGTTGCGATCTTCTAAAAATTTAAAATGATTAGAACCAGTTAAAATACCTCTAAGTTTATCGGCTGTTTCATTATTGGCACACAAATAATAAGATTCCGCACCAGCAACAGTGCCGGCGGCGCCGCCCGGTGCAGAGACCGATCCGCTTAAATCTGCGGCTGCATCCACCTTGTGATTAAGTTTTAAAATTGGGAAATATCCCATGTCTGAATTTGCAAATGTGTTTAATCCATATTGGATATTTTTAGTTTGAGAGCCATATGCCTCAAATAAAGAGGTGTTTAAAACTGGGGCGCTACTATCTGAGCTGAGCATGCCTGCTGTTACTAGTGAATAATCAATTTCGTCATCACCCAAAGCAAACTTGGATACCCTAAACGTCCCATTGACCATTCTTTTTCGTCCAATATCTGTTAATACAGCATCAATCACCGCTGTACCGCTCGTGTCTTTAAATGCCATATATTATTCCTTAATAAATAATCCTTTGAAGAAAAACTGTATAGTTCTGCGTGCAAAGCTCCAAGCGCCATGTAAAGTTCTCTTGTGCCCTGTTGCGAAATCCACGGCGTCCCTAAACTCTTTGTAACGTTCCGGGGCGCGCCCTTCGTCGATCGCCTTTTGTCCGTAATATCTATAGCCGCGGCGCCACGCTTCCCCATACCAAGTCCCATGAAGATGTTTTGTGCACCACTCAACCGCTCTCGCTTTGACATCCGGAGTAAAGCCGCCGCTAGCGACCGCATGGGTGGCTATCACACAGTCGACCCCGGGGCGGAGGAAGGAATTCCTCCGCGACCATTCGTCGAGCTGTTCGGTGACGGATTCTTCAGAAGTTTCCAAAACCACATATGAACCGCGTTCAATGTTAATTCTGTCTTCTTCTTTTAACTCATATTTTACATTCAAATCTATTTGTTTTCCTGTTTTTTTCGAGGTCAACCTTATCTTAAATACCTTGCCATCCCAAATTAATTGGTCGGCGGTACCGATAATTAAGTTATTAACTTCTTCACGAGATCCATTACTATAATTAACGTTTGTGGTATCAAGCGTTAATTGAGAAATGTTTGGCTGCAGCTGAAAAATCTTCTTCAACACCTTGTTTGGTTCTGTGAATACTGGTTCTTCGCTCAACTCGTCTGCTAACACATTAAAAATAGAGTAAATATAATCTCCATCATCTATTAATTGGCATTCTAAAATTTGAGACAAGTGTCCTGGGACTAAATTTTCATTCACAAATCTAAAGATATAGTAGTGTTTTTGGTTGGTGGGGATTTTAGAATTGTACACAGGATCAGGAAAAGTATAGTAAGAATCCTCTATTTTTAGATCTATTGTGTCGATCAGCTTTCCTTCAAAATCCAAAAAAGAAGTGGGCTTGTCTGCTGTGCGATATACTTCGACATACCGTGGTTGTGATAGTGATTCTTTTGCTATTTTCTCATTTGCAGCCATATCTTGGCTGTTCATATAATCCGCCTGCATTTGAACATCTTTGTTTGTCAAAGATATGGGATAATATCGTTGAGAATTAAAGCTTTCATATCGCAAATTAAATCCGATTCTTCGGGACGAATCCATATATTGAAAAGGTATGGTTATCATATCGTTGGCCGGATTATCTAAAACTTTAATTGTTTTTTCAAACAAAGGAATTTCAATTAACTTTACACACGGCTCCATATAAAGCATAAAATCTGCCATATGAGGATGGGTTGTTAAATCTTGCTGATTTGTAGCATACTTGTTTCTTTGAGATAAGGACGATGCGTCTGAGGTGAAATAGTCGGAGTTGAGGCGTGGTGTGGGTGTGGCGAGGCTGGGGTCCTCGGCATCCTGCCCGGAGCGCGCGAATTCTTGCCATGGTTCATATTTTCCATAATCAAGCACGGTTTTAATGCCCGTACCCTCGTTAAAAAACTGATCAGCCAATTGTCCCGTGATAGGATCATAAAACTGCACACAGTAATAATCGGGATTTCCATCGGGCGCTATGTGAGGAGCCCACGCTTCACCCTCGCCATCCATGCCGGCATCCAAAATAGAAATTTGTTTAGTAAGACGAAAATCCCCATATCTATATCTTTTTCCTAGTACTGCCACATAGGCATAGCATTTATAGGTATAGTTTTCACCATATTTTACTTGAGTATCATAAAAATTTAATTCAGAATCAGCTTCACTAGAATTAAAAATCCAAAAGTTCTGTATGACATTTTGAGTGTTATAATCTCCGGAAACTTCACCACCAGTTTTTTCAACTCTATATGTGATCGCCTCAGAGTGACAAAACCCAGGATTAAAAAGAAATTTCATAATTGCTGCGGTTTCATCTAGATCGGCGCCGGTAATTGTACCATCTGCTGCTGTGGAAATCTCGGTCCACTGGTCAGACCAACTCCACACTGCTTGGGGGAATTGATATTTATCTTTTATTTTTTTAAATACATCACCTAGGGCGCCTGCTAAATTTTGATTATCGTGATAACGGTAAAGCCCGTTGTCTTCGTACGTCGTCTCGTATGTGGGCGCAGGCGGACCAACAAAAGTATAGTTAGAATTCAAAGAAGCACTATATTGATTATATGTCAACTGCAGGAGTTTCGCCAAATCTAATATTTTATACTGTTGAGAGCTTACTTTTTGTTCAATTACCCTTTCGGCGTCGGTGTCGCGTACGGCCGACGATCTTTCCACGTTTAAATTAACATTATCAAATGAGATATTTGGAAAATTATTTTCGTAGATATCTTTTAGGGTCTCTAAAAATTTAGCGGAAGCCCGGGAATGCTGAATCGCATCTCGAATAAAATATTGTTCTTGATTGAGTCCGTTGCGCGCAGTTAGAAGTGAGGGCGCCACGGTTCCTGCTTGGTGGCGAGGAAAACTAATTTTATTATAATAAGGAAAGAAAGAAGCTCGGGTACCGTGACCATATTCGCCGCCGGCTAGAGACATTCCTTCATTATAATATTCATGGGAAAACATCAAATTTGATTGTGCCGATATGACTTCGTTTTTTACCTCTTCTGTGAATGATGTTGCTCTTAGTTTAGGATAGTAAACAGATTCTAAATATTGAGGACCCTTTATATCGGTGAAGTTCTCGTTAATTTGTTCTAATCGAGAATAAAGCCCATCAATGTCGACACCATATATATCGGCTGCCCCAGAATACGCCGTATACATTTTAAGCGGAGTCGAAAGTTGACGAGCACCGGATCTGGGGGCTGTTTCATCGACGCCGTCATGATCAATTGCAGGCAATGTTTCAAAAATATGATAAGCTGGAATTAAAAGGGGGGATGTTAAATTTTTGACCCAGAGTTGGTAATCTCTAACATTGATATTATATGAATTATAATAGGTTTTAATTTGATTTATAAAAGGTGTTTCCTCTTCGAGACCTACTGATTTGGCATAAAGCATAGAGTAAGAATTGGCGAACGAAAAAAGATAATCACTAAACACTGTTGTCGTATTTATCAGGCTTGGGTACGTTTCTTCGGAATATGTGCCACCCGTAAACAGTGTACGCCACCATTTGTCTCCCCTTGCCGTTTCTTCATTTGCATATAGACGAACAGGAATCTTGTAGTTTGGTAACAGAGTTTCAGTCGATATGGGCACGATTCTCGATGAATTAATTTCCAGTTTTGAAATATATTTAGAATTAGGACTCGTTAATTGTACAAAATTCATTCCCCGCAATGGATCTTCCCCAATATCAATGGAGCCGGGTTGAGACATGAAATATTGGCTTCCCTCCTCGTCACTTGCGACTCCGGATGTACGATTAACCAAATCATCAGCTACATTGACGGAAGTTTCGGTTGTTAGTGTCAATCCAAGCTGCTTTCTGAGAGGATCTGTTGCTGTTGTTGACATAAGCTCGTCAGTCGCTAAATATAGAACTATATTGGAAGTATCCGCGTCTTCAGGATCATAGCTGTATGTGTCTGTTGTTTCAAGGAGGTCTGCCATTTTTACCATTTTTTTATCCTCGGTCCATAGAAGCTTCCCAATAGTCTTCTGAGGTTCCCACACCCGAAGCTGCGGTGGTGGTGGTATATTTGTCTTCTGCCCCTTCAGATGTCGTACCAAGAGCACTTAAGGCAGTGTCAGGAATTCCTTGGCGACGTTGTACGTGGTTGATTAATCTTTTTGGCCACTCAGTAATGTTATATTCTTCTAGAACGCCCTCGCAGGCTGCGTCGATGGAGTATACGGAGCGCTGAGTCTCTGAAGAACGATCACCCCCGTATGGAGCTTGGTCGGACCGAAGCTCATATGGGTAGATTTCGCCGGTTGTCGCTCCATGGAACATACTCTTAAAAACTAGTTTCGTGCTTTTGTCATATGTTGTTTTTAATGTAAATTGTCCCGGGGTCCAAGGATCCAGATCGTTATATGAGAGGCTGACTTCGAAGCCATCGGACTGATGCGCGGAGCCATTTAGTTGAGTGAACGAAGGTTCCATTGCGCTCCACATCGCGTCCGGGTCCTCTGGCAAAACCCGGTATACGTCGTTACTATGTAAAAAGTCGTTTGAGTTCGGTGAAGCGGACCCAGGGGCTACTACTGTATCGTAATAGTCAAAACCCAGCACTGATTGTCCGTAAGTTATTCCATCTAAGCCCTTTTTCGAGTACCAGTCCATCCCACCATGGTCCTCCCCCCACGTAGTCATATCACTACTGGGGTACTTGGTGGGGTCATCGGTGCGCGGGGAGTGGATGGCATCGATCTCGATCCATTCGTGCCACGTGGACGTGGAGTAACCCAGGCGGATGGTTTTTGTTTTATAATACACATCAAAATCCCATCCCAACCCAAAAGTCCTGTTAGAATCAAAAAACCCTCTTTCATCTAGCGGAGGAAGACGCAGAATAACTGTGTCTATCAAATACGCCAAAGCTGTCTCAGTAAGAGATTCCTCTTTGTCGTCGGTGCCAGTAGTGACACCGCCGGGAGAATACGATGTATTGCTCATTAGTGTAGCACCTCGGGATGAAAGAGAATACCCGTCAGTGAAAATATGCGACATAACTTCGGCAGGAGTCATTGCTTCTGATCCGCGAAGATAAGATGCTGTCACTTGCAAAAATATAGTATCATATGTAGCGGAAGCGCGCCAGGTCAGGTCTTCGGATCTGGCGCCTGAACTGACGAGATCTTCGATCTTGGCAACCTCATATTGGCCCTCCACGCGTATTCCCGTGAAAGTTTCATCCTTTAAGTCACCATATATGCTAATGCTACCCATAATAGTTTATTTTCCTTAGCGATTGAGTTCTTTTAAAGCAGAATCTATAGCTTGATTATTAAAATATTTAGTGGTATGATTTGAATCAGTGTGGACTAGCCCCACATTCCCCAAAGCATATCCTGACGACACCAAGTCAACAGCATGCACCTCATTCATATCTCTAAAGCCGGTTTCGTTTCTTAGGCTCTCCGGTCGTACGTCGTCAGCTTGATAAATTGGATCACATTCATTAGGAAACTGATCTGTCATTTCTATATTTTTGTTTTCCAAGTTAGATAATTGCTGTTCATTTGAGATATTAGGATTTTCAATTAACTCATCATCCGTCTGAGAGTCAACTAATGAGTAATTTGCGTCTCCTACTTCTACAGTATACCCAATTGCGTACATGGTCTCAAAAGCCATTCGATCGGTCGAAAGCTTTTTTTTGGGGGATTCCATGTACCCTAGTTTGTGAAGGGCATCGGCGGCGCGGGCCGTAGTGTATCGCATAGGGGTGGATAATAAACTTGTAGATTCGCCATTAGTAAGAGAGTGACTAGACATGCGAAGCTTCATTGATTTGAATTCTTTAGTTCCTCGATATGTGCTCATTTTGTTTTCCTTTTCAGTATTATAAATAGTAATAAGAATTTTATTATTTAACTAGTGTCGGTGAAGTCGTACGACCCACCCGTGTACAATGCATGGGCTGGCGGGCTAAACTCCGGTATTGTACCGAAACCGTCGGGGTTCTGATCGTGTTGTCCGCCTGGATAAATATACCATTGGTTGACCGTGTCGAAGCCCGTATGGAAATCACCGCTCGAGTATACAGGCCCATATTGCCTGTTTCCTTCATCCCCATAATAGGCTTGCGTTGCACCGATGCTGTCAGTGATACTGAGGGGTGTCCGGCCGCCGGCGACGTCGGCGCTGGTATAAATGCGCGGCTTAAATGCCCGATTCGTCAAAGTTTCAACTTTATCTGTGTATACGGCACTATATAGCCCCCAACCAAGCCGAGACATTTTGCAAAGCCATTGTGTGCCACCGATCGTTCCGCCCATGGAGTCGAGCACATCGGAGTAGAGGCTATCCATATAGGCTGAATCGATATAACCTGATAGCTCATGCCATCCGAAATCGGCTTCGGGTCCGGAGCCCTGATTATAAATAATAATCGGAGTTTTATAATAATTATTAGCAAAATCAGAAGACGCTGCGGCGACGGGATCAGAGGGCAATGGATCATATTCATCATTAACCCTCATTATACATACGGGCATGATCTCCGACCAGATCGCATCCCAATATGTAGATACAGAGAAGTCAATTATGAAGGGCATGATCTCGGTTATAGAGACGGTTTTGTGCATATGTCTCCACCCATTCAACAATATCAGTATTCCGGGATGATACTCCAAATAAGAACCGGGGGTTCCGGTGTGTGCATCAATCATATTAATAAGAGCCGTCTGAAAGCCGGCGGCGGAGAGGGATCGTAAATCATCGCCGTCCTCATCCGAAAGGTCGATACCTAAAAGGTCAGCGAGCGCTGGTCCATATCTATACACAAAACACAACGCAAGCATCTGATCGATGGCGTTTTTATAGCCATCGACGGACATGTCCGTTCCCATGTGGGTAGCGCCAAGGATGACACCGGTGTGTACATTAATTGTTCTCTGGTGTCCTTCCTCTGGACTATAAAGCCCAGGAAAGGTGCTGGGTGTTGTGTCTGGGTCACAAATATACTGTAGATCGCGAATAAATCTTACAGCCTCTCCCAACACAAACGTCCTGGTGGTATGTGGAGGTTGATAATCCCAAGCATACAAGGCACTCAAAAACATATCGCCATAAATTGGTTCTGTGATCGGGATGGTGTTTTGAAATGTATATTCATCCATACTTGCGATGGCGTTGTCCCATTCGGTATTGACGACGGTTTCGGAACCCCAATTTTCACTTGTTGGAAGAGATGAACCACCTTGAAGCAAGATTTGATCATAAATGGGGTGATAGTTGTACTCGGGCGCATAGTCCCGAGGATCTCCATGAGCTTTTGCACCAAAGAGGCGGCGGCCCTCGGCAGGTGTCGTAACCGTAGAATCGACTTGGGGTTTTATTAAATTGAGCATTTTTTCATATGAAATTTTAAAATTATTCAGATGCATCAAACGACCATCATGTGGTCCGATTTGTTGTGCAATCTGGGCCGCGTTTTTTACTAATGCATCATGGGTCGTTTCCGTGGTATCGTCATCTTCAAAGGCTCTAAAAAATATATTCTTTGCTAAATTCAACATATAGGGCGCTCTAAGCCATTGTTGGTCTTTCGCGGAGGGAAATTCTTCAGTTATTCCATTTACGAAAAAATCGTTAAACTGATCGTTAATATTGTTAAAACTACACGTAGCAATTGCTAGATTATAATAATCAGTAATAAATTTGTCATAATTCGATTTAAAGATTTCGTAAACGTCATTCACCATTTTAAGGCTTCGATCTTCTACCTTAATCAAAATCTCATATTGTGTAGCTAAACTACTCCGATCCCACCCAGTAATTCCTGTGTTAAAGTCGCCGATGCCAACTGTGTTGTAGTAGGCCACATCGTCGTCCATGAAATCCTTGAACTCAAAGGTCATCAGCCGATATCCGCCACGAACTTTCCAGCTATGATAATCCCAAAGTCGACCGGTGGGGGCGCCACTAGTGGGGTCTGCGACTGAGCCAGCTATGGCACCCAGGGGGGCATCAAAGTTAACCATAGCTAGGTAAGAATACGCATCTGTGGTGTGTGTTATGTCGGCTTCATACTGTTGGGCCCCGGCGGCGAAGAGGGTCTGCAACACGGTTGTTCCATCCGTGATGGTACCGCTTGCGCCGTAAGCCTCCGTGCTGGTTTCTATGGCACCATCGGCCGAATAGGCGTCAATATCGGTCGACATAGAGGACATGGTCTGTTCGCCTTCGTGCGTCGAGGCCAAGTACACCATTGGTTGACCGTAGCGTAAATTTTCCACATCATATTCATATATGGATCTTGCCTGCAGCGGATAATCTTTATCGCCATCAAAAATCGCAGTCAACTTGATTGTGGCATAATTTTCTGGATCCTGGGCAAAACTAGTCCCCTGCTGAGCCAAAGTCCAAGTGCCGTCACCGGCATCGGCGGCTTCGTTCCATTCACCCATTGTCGCGCCGACTTCTCCCAACCAGTCTCGACCCATCGTTGTTTGGAATTTTGCCTCTATTCTAGTTAGACTCACCGCGGTTACGCGATAATAGTCCCATGGCACATGTAATCCTAAATATCTTTCTATCTTCCACACAGGTATCACATGTGCTAATTTTGATTGCGTATGTACTGCTTTTTCATAATCAAAATGAAAGTAGCCATAATTTTGTACTACTGTGTCTGTGGTAAACGCATCGGAATCGTCATAGGGACGTACCATAGGTTGTTCGCTTCCGGGGATGGCGGTGTCATCAGAAATTTCACCTGCAAATGTTTCACCTTCGAACCGTCCGGTTCCTTCGCCGCGTAATGCATAAAATTGATCCATATATTCTTCCCACGCCGGCGATTCATCGGATATGGCTGGGGCATCGAGAGTGAGGGCATCGGCGCCGAAGCCCGTAGTTGTTGGCAAACCCTCTTCAAGAATAAATTGTGCACCTTCAGTTAACAGTCCGGGCACAGGATAAGTTTTCATACTGGAGCGCGCCAGGTTGGACCATTTGATTGGGACATAGTCGTTGCCGACTGAAAGGTAGGTACCTTTAGCCATCGGCGCGGTGGCGAGACCATTTGGACTAGGAATAATATAACTTACCCGGGACTGGTTGAATCGTGAATCGATTACCTTGTTATTTGTTATTTTTACTTTTTTAAGGATTTGTTGCAGTTTCACATTTTTGTTGACTGAATAAAGAAGCTTTTTGAAAGCCTCATAAAGCTTACCAGAAGGAGTGGCGGTGGATTTTTGAGGATATGTTTTTCGGAAAAGCTGCAGTTGAGGCAACAAGTCTATTTTCTTATTTTTTTGGAGAATGTTTGCTAAATTATTTAAATTTTTCTTAAGCTTTTTGTTTGTTTTAGCAGTCTTCGCGTACTTATCCAGCAATTGCTGCATGACAGTCAACACTCTGCGTTGACTCATGGGTTGTGCAGCATGGTATTCTCCATCGATGGACATGATGGGTTGACCATTGTATGGTGCATTGGTAGACTTACTAACAAATATTTCTCGGGTAGGGTTTGCTATGTCTAGTGTGTTGGTTCCCCGTCCTGTTCCGGTCAGTATGTGTTCATATGTAATATCTCCAAAATTAGCATTAAAAAGCGCAGAATTCATTGCGGCAAATTCAGGTAACATTTCTCCAGGGTGAGAAGCACCAGTAAAACTATCTCCATCGGTATCCAAAATATTGCGTCCGACTGCGGCTATTATAAATATATCTCCCAAAGCATCTAATCGATTTGAAACCGACGCGTTGTCCACTCTAAAATTAATCGGAATATTTATCAGAACCGCTATCTCGTCACCGTTCTCGTCATATATGCCCTCTTTTCTATAATGATCGGGGTTGGCAAAGTCGCTAATTTTTTGCATGGTGAAGTGTGCACCGCCACTGCCTTCTACGTTGTAATCGTTTGTCGATGTGGTCCCAATAAGGGCATATAATGCTCGACGAATATATGTTTGCATAAAGGAGACACCCTCAGAAATATACATCTCCTTGTGGGTCATTCCCACTTCAGCAGATCGCTCCTTGAGAATGTCAAAACCTTCGGGAGGTGCATTCCAAGGGCCGGTGGCAGCAGTACCCTCCGAGATCCTTTCATCTGTGCCCCAAAATCGTCCATAAGTCCAAGTCCCGGGGGTATCTATATCTCGCAGAAGAGTTTCGGTGGCGATGGTAGTGCCATTATCGGTTCTCCAGTCTGTGGCGTCTCTAAAAGTGTCATTAAAAAACGCGTCTTTCATTACTTCTATCACATAGGGAAAAGCTGGCGAAGCGCTTGTAAAATTATTTCTATGGGCCGACGAAAATGCAAAAAACAACTCACGAAGGTCTAATGCGGAACTAGCCACTTTGGCGTTAAGTTGTGAATATGCCGATAACCAAGAATAAACATACAAATCGTCCAAATTGTTTTGGATCCACTCCTCTACTTCATCGTCTGATTGGGAGTCCTCCTTGGTGAAATAGATAGAAAAACTTCCGTTGATAAAAGTCCCCTTTTCGGGATCGGTTCCCAATAAAGTTAAACCAGTCTCAGTACCGTCATCGCTTAAAATAGGTGTAGCTCCATAAGAAACATCAACAAAATCTATATAAACAGTTGGAAGGTATTCCCCGAACGCCCCCTTTGCATCAAAGTTCAAATTCACATTATCAGTTGCCATTGTTTCTCCTAATCTCCAATGCCTTCAGTGTCGCATATCTCGGGATCTTCCACGATCCGACCGTAAATATCATAAAATAGTGCATCGTCATCTTTACATGATTCTTCCGGATCGCAGTTAAAATCCAAATCAATGTAATAAGAATCTTTATTAAACAACTGAGAGCCTCGACATGCTGCTTTTTGATCTACCTCTGTATCAGTAAATACATCAAAATAATATTCTACACTAGAAGTGGTCAATGTTAAAGGATCAACATTACCAAACATATGAACATCTGGCGCGGTAGCATACTGCATAATGCCGTCTATAACCTGCGGATTGGTTCGTGCAAAATATTTACGATGAAGTGTCTCTTTCTTTGCCGAGCCGCTTGAAAATCCAGAAACCGAACCATTGGTCATTGTTTCGCTTAAGGGATAGTTGGTTGTTCTAAATGGTCTTGTTTCATTGTGGTTAATAAGACTCAAATATCTGAGGAGGGTGCCTTGGTCACCTGCATTGCTTGTTGCTGTGACATTTAAGCTAGAAGCGTTAATTTGTTTGGTTAGGGACACGGTGGCATCGTCGCAATAATCTACAGCACGGGTAATTACCCCTATATTATCTCCAGATGCGGCGCCGTCGGGTTCGATGAATTCAAACGTAACAGACGTCACTCCATCATTAATACTTATTGTTTCGCCTGCAGTAGGACATTTGGCGGCCCGGGCTTTATCAGCTATAATAATCTGCGCCTGAGCTAATTGCGCGGGCACTTCTTCAATCTCAAAAACATCGATATCAAAATTTTCAGTGAGCAATTCTGTGTTTGTTTCCTCTGTATATATTATAAGGTCATCCGCCACTAATTTAATAATATTGCCATCAGCAAAAGTCTGAGTACTACTAATGACATCCATGACACCTGCAGGGTCAATGATTGAGCCGTCATCCGGTTCTGGCGTGGTAATTCGTTTTTTATAGGTCAAATTTACATGAAGTTGAGGAATCCTTTCTTCGTCTTGAACCAAATTTATTCTATGTGAGGATGATATGTGACCTTGCAATACTACAACTTTCCAGGCTGGCGCGCTTTGTTGTGTGGGTCCGTCGAATTTGGCGTCTCCGATAGGCTGCCCAAAACGATATATATCCTTTCGTGGTATTTCTTGACGAACTTCCACATCAGTAGGAAAGTAATTAAGATCGGTTGGTAACACCTCCTCTAAAAACCTATGCAGAGTATCAAATTCTGCCCCTGTATATTTATCAGTTCCGTCAGCGATGTAGGGGGTTACTTCTCGGCTCAATAAATCATCTTTTGATTCTCTGACTAGTTTGCTCTCATTGGGAGGTGACGTTTCTAACTCATCAAAAGCCACCAAACTTTCAAGATAAACAGTGTCTTCTTTGATTCTTTTATGAATATTATTTTGAATCTCTACAATTCCACTACCTCCCCTATTGGCATATGCCCCATCATACAATATTTCTCCGTCATAAAACGCATAATACGTAGGCTTAAATGTACCATTAGAGAGGGTATATTTGCCATATGGTGTCAATTCAAAATCTAATACTTGTTCTTTTTTGTTTATGAATTTTGCCATTTATAGTTTCCTTTGGTTATTAATTGTTTCCATTATTTTGAAGGGCGCCCTGGGCTTGAGCATCTTTTGCGTTTTGACTAGCTACTTCTTGATCTGTTTCGTTGTTGGCAATCGTTGGATTGCTCGGATTCTTATATAGAACATCTACGTCAACTTTGATTGCTTCCACAAATGATATGAAATCATAAGGCCAATTATAAGAGATCTGATAGCCTTCTTTCTTTTTCTTTTTAGCTCCGAAGATCTCCGTAGAGGCAGCACCAGCCTGATCGGCGATAAGATCCCAATATTCGGTTTGGCTCTTTTCTTTAACTTTGAAGACCATCCATCTTAAGTTGGGGTTCTGCAAAAGATTGTTCTGTGTCAATAGTTCTGTGTTAAAGAGTTCGTGAGCTACGGAACTCTTTTGGAATTTCATCTTTTGATAATCTCGTGGTGCTAGATTTTGCCAAATGTATGATAAGTCATCCCGATCAAGCTTATACTTAAATTCAAAAATATACATAACTACCGGTGGCACCTTTTTATTATTAAGGAAATCAAACTGTGGCGGTAAAACATAACGCTGCATTTTCTGTACAAGTCTGCGAATCGAGCGCCCAGCGGCTTTTAAGCTATCCGATCCTGCGGCGGATGGGGCACCATCAAACGCTGCCTCTATGCGTCGAGGTGGTATATTAATGAACTTCTTTTGAGTTCCAAGAACCTGTGAGCATTCTGGAAGATTTTGCTCGTTATCGGGTTCGACCAAAACATAAGGGATGGCTACTACAGCCTCATGGATTACCCTCTCTTCTGCTAGTTCTCCCAAACGGACCTTGCTAACAGCCTTATCGAAACCAAACAATTGTGTTAAAGACTTGTACTTCTTGCCGGCATTAAACCTTACCGCGCTATCCACTGATATTGTGTAGTCGTTGTAAACACTGGCGGAATTGATTACCATCCAATGATAAGCTAGCCAATCTACGGGGATATCTTCCATCGATAGGAATACTCCCTTGTCGGGATCCTGCGGGATGGTGCCAAACTGGTGCCACATTCCTCGGGTGACGGACCCAGAACCATAAACAGGGATGGTCAAATTAGACGACCCGCTAGTAATAGGGTGAATTCCCTTATCGTTAAAGTTCAACATTGGAGTTTCCCACTTAGGTTGAATGATCCATTTTTGTCCTATAGTCTTGTTGGTTCGAACGCCTCCTTGTTGTCCGGTGGTCTCGAATACTCTTTGTACTCCAAACAAGTTAAAGCTTGAACTTAATTGCATGGCACTTACATTGACCTGATTGCCGTTGTAGGGCCCTCCGGTGGCCCAACCACCAATATTACCATGGATATGTGTTACGTTGCCGCCCGGGATCAAAGGAGTCACCCACCGGCCGGGAGTGCCGCTAATTGAACCACTATGGGGACCAGAGTCGGCGCGCCAATATACTACCTTCATTTCGGCCATGATTTTCTCAAGATCGTAACTTACTGAACCACTGGGTCTAAAGATAAAGTCTGCCCATGCCTCTCCATGATAATAGGGGGGTGTGAAGCTCCAATTGTAGCCATCAAAGCAATCCATAGTGCCACTCATTCCCAAGGAGGCTGTGCCAGCGCCCGGGGTGACAGCTGCGCCCAAGGTCCAAAATCTTCGACCAGTAACGGGGGGACCAAATGCGGTAGGTCTACTATACATCGTAAAGTTTTCTCTATATTCCGGATTTCGTTTTGGATCTTGCGGGAGGGGGTAAGCTGCGTCCGTATAGGCACCAGAAACAGGGCTTGTGGCAGGATCATCCGCCACGAAGGCTCGTCCACCGAGCATAGTAAATGGATTTTTTAGAGTTTGTTGTTCCGCAACATGTCCCATTGATCCGGTTTCGAATTGATAAGTTCTTGGTCCCTCCATCGAACGTCGCAAAATAAGGCGCGCCCCATAAACATCTCCTGCTTCAAATTTTAAGTCCGTAGGGATCACATGAGATTCTAAATTAGTAAAGTCGCGATCTCGCAAGAAGAAGTTACCCACTTCGCCAAAGAAGTTAGATGCCATGCGAGTATAAACTTCATCGGCGGCGCCCGCCCACGAGGATGTGACCGACAACGAACATGAAGGGTGAGGTTCCATATCCAAGAAGTTGGTATTTCTAAGGTGGATGTCGGGCTCGATAATGGCTTCAAATGGTATTCTTTTATCCCAAAATGAACCACTGAAGATGGTTGCGTTTACCGAGGAAGTGGCTATGAGTCCACTATATCCCAATACATAATTATCAGGAGAATATCCCAAGCTTGGTCCTGAAATCGCCCCCGTGATAGCTGTTCCCCCATAAGGATAAAATGCAAACTTATCTTGATTGGTTAATATAGGATAATCTACAGCCAAACCTGACTTAATGGAATTATACATGATGCCGGGAGCAAACAACGGCTGCATAATCGGACGGAATAATCCACCCCTGAATCCATATTCGGCTGTGGCGCCGGTTACTACAAGGGCGGCGGAGGCTGAAATCCCAGGAGCAACTAGTCCGGGACCATAAGAGCGCGAGAACTGAGACGCTAGGTCAAGGGTGCGCTGCGCTGGGTAGAACCCTTTGTATGGATTAAATCTGATGGCGGCATGGCATGTGAGTTTAATCTCGCGGGCCTCTAGAAGTGAGTCATTTTTAAGCTTCAAGACACCTTGCAGGAAATCAGTGTTAGAATAATCCTTGTAGAATGATGCTGTTGTGCTATTGATTCCGGTGCCGGGAATGTTGAATGTATCCGTCACTCCAATATTGAGTGATCCGTAACGAATATAGTCGTCCACATGATCACTAATTCTAAATTCAGGAACAATAGAATATCCGCGCGCTGCCAGCTTTAAATCAGCGTGGAAGGAATCATAGTCATTAAACCAAGGGTTGGAAGCGGACACCAAGAACTTGGAAGTCGATCCGCTCTTGATGATAATGCCGGCTTGGGAGGGTGCCTCCCAGAGTGACTCCCCGCTATAAGGGTTGGAGGCACTCACACTTGAAAACTCTGCAAGTCCAAATTTAGCGCCGTTGCCGGCGGCCATCGAGGGCAATGAAGGAATCGCTCCAGTTTCAGGGATATCCATTCCGCTCGGAGCAACGACGGATCGGGGAGAACCAAGCATGTGCTTGCGGGCATAGAGGGCGGATGGCACAATGTTCCCAAAACGAAAACCTGTACCGCGGTCGGCCGCTGAACCCACCACCATGTCTCCCTTAAGATATTGGAGATAAGTGTTTTGTAATTCACCAGATTTACCATTAGATCGCGCGATATATACTGTGGAGTTAACATAGTCTGCCACATTTAATGTGGGAGGACCAGATCTGGTTAAGAAGTCTATTGGTGCATCCAGACACCATGCGCTTTGTGATACCTTTACTTTAAATGAGTTTCGAGTTTCGGCTCCCAAATCAACGCGAGCAGAATTCAAGTTGCGCCAGAATCCGTTGTCGTATCCGACGCGTCCTGATGATCGTGTTGTAAACTCGTTGCGAAGAGAGGGGAAGATGTTTTGGCGATATACAATCCAATTTCGACGGAATGATGATTTCTTGGTCATGCGAATTGCTTCATTGAGGGGAGTAAACACTCTATTGGGGCTTACGGTGGTTATATTATCAAGTAACACTTCGTTAAAATAAATCTTTTCATTTGTGTGTGAAGACCTTAAAGTAATATTGTTTCTTTTTCCGGCCGCTGCTTGAAACGGATTCATGTATCGTGCATCATAGTTAATCTGTGATGTGCGCCCCTTCATTGAAAGGGGAGGGAGGCTAAAGTTATAAAGCCCGAGATCTGATCCTGTGATTGCAGACAGTGTATTGTTTTGCGCTTGACTCAGAAGAAGCGGATGATCCTTCCCTGTTCTCCACATCTGCCATGTCCACCCATAAGTTGCTTGTCGACGACTCAGCAGAAGATTAAGATAAGAGGCGCTTGGAATATTAGCTGGATTATTGAGCGCAGAGTTAATGTAGACAGCGCCGGCATCCGATCCGGCGGGGAAACCTAGCGTATTCTCGGTTCCGCTCACTGCATCCAACGTAATAGTATTAAGGCGCCCGATTGGTTGATAACCCCCAGCTAAAGGTGCAGTCCCCTTCTCTGCGCTGGCTGTCACAAAGTCATAGAAATATACTGAAGATGTGCCTGAAAGTTTTCTAAACGCTCGGTCCTCATGATTGCCAAAGGTTCGCTGGAAGCCAACATAGTTTATACTGTTGGGATCAGATAGTGAACGAGTGATCCAACGATATTGGCGATCGGAGCGGGGGATCGGATGTTTGATGAAATAATTATCATATAGAGATTTGGTGGTGTAGGTTAGCGCGCTGCTGTATCCAGAAAAAGGCGGTGTGCAGCCGGCCTTGACGCTGGTAACATAACTCAAATCAGTGTTGACTCCCCCGTTATCAAAAACGACCGCCATCATGTCATTGTCATCATTCGTCACGATATTGTAGATACGTGTAGTGAAAATATCGTTAGTGCCAATGCTTGCTGAGTCATTTGCTCCATCACCCATTCGATACCAAGCAACCAAACTAGCAGAATTAAACGAACTAGCTGTTAAGTCACAGGGTACCCCACCGTTATAAATGGTGGTAATGTCTGCGGCGCTGACCGTTCCTGTCAAGAAGGCTACCTCATCTATGGAGCCAGTATATTCGGCAGTCCCGGGAGTGAGCCCAGTTCCGACCAAAACAGGTCCGTCAACGTCCAAGGCACTATTATCTCTAAAATTATTGTAAGTTTTATCTAGCTGTGCCAACGTTGCATGAGGCGCCGTAATTTCTGTGAGCGGCTCACTTACACCGTTAATATATACAACAGGATCTACACTGGCCACATCTGTATAAACTGAGGCAGAGTATACAACCGCAATATGGTTCCAAGATCCAGTCTGAAGGTTTCCGCTTACAGTCTCCCATTGTGCTTGGCGTTGGGCTCCTCCTAAAATCGTTGGAATCTTGATATTTAATCGTGCTCCGCCACCAATTCCCGGATCAGTGGGTCCGCCAGAAGCAGAATCTGCAGTGTATACCTCGATTCCCCTCGAACCTATCGTTGAGTATCCAATAGAAAATACAGTCTTAGCCGAAGTCTTGTTGGATCCGTTCTGCGGCAGGATCCAAGCCGTCAGCGCATATGCAGGTGCACAGTTTATACCATCATAGAGGAACTTAGTTTGATAATCGCTTCCTGTGATTAAGAATCCGGAACCTTTGGGTGCGACGTTATCGGCCGGCCATGCGACACCTTTAGTGTTAACTAATCGTGGTCCTGAATATTGCGCTATTAAGGTTTCCGTTACAGTTAAACGTTCTTTGTTGTTTCTGTTGACCTTGTACATCGCGGGCAACTGTTCATAAGAGGCTCCAGGATCTAAGACATGTAAAGAATCGCGACCAAATCGTGCGGTGTGGCGCGCTAAGTGTGCGCGCAATCCAAAGTCTTTGCCATGGATATCGTATACGCGGATACCTGTTGTTCCAGCGCCGGTGGGTTGTGAAATTGTCCCGCTGGGTCCTTGCGATGGCTTGATAAGTTCTGTGTTCCTATAAGTTGTGGCATTGTATACTGAATATTCTGATCCTCGGAAATCGCGATAGCCAACGCCCATTGTCTTAATTCCGCCAGGATTAGAAAAGCGAGTGGTTATGATCTGCTGGTTTTTCGTTCCAGTTAAGTATGCAATTGAATAATCCGGCAACAACTGTCGGTGTCCGCCATCGTTTCTCCGGACATCTAGATACGTCTTAATCTGAGTGGCATAGCGTGTGGGCCCACTGAAGGCGCCCGTCGGCAGAGGGGGCTGGTTATCGAGGAAATGTCTCGGGTTCACATAAGAACCAAAAGAGTTAAGGATCTCATATTGTTGGGTATAATTACCCAAAATAGTAGATCCTGTTCGCATCTGGATATTCTTGATGTTAACTGGCGCCTTGGCTACAAAATCACGATAGAGGTAGGCTTTCTTAGAGCCAGTGAGAGGATAGGGGCGATCACCTATGTTGTTCGCCTCTGGCCATGGGTAGTCTGGTCCGACGACACCGATGGCGCCTGGGGGCCCCAAACAGGATCCCAAGAGAATACGGAAGGCTTCAGGGCGCGTATGCCATGTGTCTGTTGCCTTAAAGTTAACCGGGATATGGCGGGACTGCAAGCCTCCCACTGCGTAATCCGTAAATGGACCCTGCATTGGCTTTTCCATCATAGGACCATAGACGTCGTTATGAAGATTGGTGATGTCAATGTTGCCTGTAAATTCAACGTGTACGTGATCAATATAACCACCAGAAACCGATGCGCTAATAATATTGAAGGGGAAGGCAACGGTTGACTTTACATTGCTATATCCCATACCATCTTGCCAGTCGCGGCCATGATTGACCTTATAAACTCTATGAATTTTATCTGTGGCACTGGGAGGCTTCTGGGCATTTTTAAACTCTGGCTGCTTTACATAATCTTCAGGAAAAGCTATAAGAACGTTCTCAGGAACAAAGGCTCCGCTTTCATTGTTGATTGGCCCAGCCGGCCAGACGGCTGCACGTGCAAATTCTAGGTTCTTGGTGGGTGAAAAATTAACACCCCCTCTAAATGTTGAAGCGGATACTGGATTACCTTTCGAAGTTCCAGCCTCTATCCTGTAGGTCTTCCCAAAGGCGCGCTTGGGATATTGACTTGAAACATATTGTGTGCCATCGGGCGATGAAACTACTGTAGTAGAAGCACTAAGGTGGGGAACAGCATATATAGTCTTTCTAAAGGTTTCTCGTGCTGCATCCACCGTCGGAGAACTAGAAGAAATTTCAGAAGCAGTACGAACAGCTCTTTCTTTCCAGAATAATACATGCTTGTCGGTGGGACGTGGAGATGCTTTTAAGGTTGAGTGCCCCTCAAGCCATGAATAATAAGTTTCAGTAAGTCCGTGAATAAAACCCTGGACCTCGGGATTCATAAAGTTTAACGTCGGGAAGCGCGTCTGGTACTTGGGCCTTTCCAATACGTGACTCTCGACCACATTCAAAATGTCATCCACATATTCCGATGATGCGGGCACCAATTGTCCGATAATGGACGAAATAGCGTCATCAAACCACTTGTAATAATTGAGGTATTTCTCTACCTGCGTAACTTTTGATACTCTCCGGAAGAAAGATTCTCGAAGATGTTCTAGTTGCTTATAGCGATGTCGATAACGATTAACCGGTGCACCAATAACAGTATTAAAGTCCACCACTCCAGCAAAGAAGTCCAACATCTCTTCGGTGATTGCATTATAAATGCTCTTCTCGATTGAATACACGTAGTTGGGTACGAATTCGGTCGGAGGATACATCCGATCCTCGTCATCAAAGATCGTAATCATATCAGAAGCGACAACTTGTTCTGGATTGACGAATCTATATGAGTTCATGTGCCTCTTGTCCATGACATTGGAGGCAGTAGCCTGAAAGCCATATCCATAACCGGCATGTTGGTATTTGGTGATTGGTCCGAGCCAGCCCGCACGTGATGCGTTGGGATTGTTGGATCCAGAGCTAAAGTCTTGGACTGGGAAGTTGCCGTTGAGATTCGATGCTGTCACATTAAGGAAATTCCAATTAAGCGCCAGAGTGTCTGAGTTAAGGATGTCGAGCTTTCCGCTGTTGGAATCCAGCGGAGACAAGTTGAACATGGAGCCCGAAATGCCGATGTTCTCGACGTCCAGGGCATGCTGTCTTAGGGTCGAGTCTTCAAGGTATTTGGTCCAATATTTGGTGGAAGAAATGAGGACGTCGGACTTGTTAAGAATCGCACCAGTTAGGTTGGTTCTTTCGGCGCCTACATATAGACGCTTCCCAACAGCACTCCCAGAGTGTCCTTGGGCTTTCGTCATCGAACCCGTAACAGTAAAGCTATTGGCGATAGTATCCGATATCGTGTTGATACCATGGAATATTACATCATAGGTGTAAGTATCAGAGCCTGCGCCGACCATGCCCGTGTTGGGATAATTGCTCGGCTTGATTCTCACTGAGATGTTCCACTGTTGATTATCGTATACATTTAGGAAAATGGAACTCGTCAAAGTAGGGAAAGGATAAACACCGTCTTCTCCGCCATAACTGGAGGTGAGCATGAATCTAACATTTTTCGAATTGTCTTCATCTCTGATGGCATACACTTGGAAGTTAGCGTAGTCAGTATTATTAGCATAACCATTAACAAACGTGGTATCCACTCCGGTTAAGTTGTCGCCGGCTGAGGCGCCCATGGCTGCATTAACCGTGGTCATACCAAATAACGATGAGGTAAGGAAGTTACGTCCGTTAACCTTATCGTTGATGATATCAAAATGTGGGAAAATGATGTTGGTTTCTGCTGTAAATCCATATGGATTAAGTTTACTACTGCCTGTGATATAACCCGATGAAGGTCCGAATCCTGTCGCGGAGCTAGAGGCTTGGTAAATGACGGCGTTAATATTAGAAGAACTGTTGAAGTTGGCGCAGTTTTTGTTGACAAGCGTTTGTTGCAGATTATTGCGGAGGGTGTATTCGTCGCGGTTGCTGTTGATTGTTAATCTCAAAAGCTTTTCGTCAACATTGAAACAGCGGAAAACATTTCTGATTGCTTTTTCTGTTCCTTTCGCCTTAAAGATTGCCGTTAAGTTGTTATAAAGATTGCTGTAAATGAGATTCTTTGTGTCATTAAGATCTCCCTCAAACAGTGTGTTATTGTCTCTATTGGTAAACTTCTCCCTTACTGATGCATCAATGAACAACTCCGGAGAATATAAACCAAGAGATTGAGGTAGGTGCTCTGCGAACGGAATTGGCTTGTGAGATGAGCTTGTATATGTTAAATGTCGTAGGCGAGGAATCTGCGAGATCTGCAGGTATAGCTTATCAAAATAGGCGCCGATGATGTGACACATGTTCTGTAAATCTGTGTCTTCGCCGATCTTTTGATCTTCTAGAATCCAGCCGGGCAGCAAGCTCAACATAGAAGCATTGTTGTTGAAATCGTGAACTTCGCCCTTCCTGACGAGTTCACTTCGTAATGCAATCACCTCTTGGTTGGTATCGCGGATGATGGGATCTTTGTATTCCTTGACTGCGGCGCTGGCCGAAACTATCGCAGAGCCTACATTTCGAGATGTAGAGGTATAGCCTGTCCACACGCCATTAGTTACGCGTCCTGCATAATCGAGCACCGACATGTCAACACTAGCGGTAGTGGTAATACCTTCGTTAAACTTATAGTATACGCCCAATGTAGTGTTGGAAATGTCAGTGTTGACGCCACCTCTTACTTGGGTGAAATAGTTCTCTCCTATTTCGCGTGGGCTTCGGGCCACTTTCCAGAACCTGAATTCGTCCAAAGATGCGGCTAGCTTTCCGTCACCGGACGTAGCGCTGCTCCCAGCGGGGCCGGTCAGGAGAGCACCAATTCGTCCCACTGCTGCATTGGGCTTTAGTGTTGTGATGGCTGTGTTTAATTTGGCCCAATCAGATGCATGATAAATAGCAAGTATGTCGTCGTGGGATAGGACGGAATTCCAAATCGCAAAGTCGGCAATATAACCTTCCCAAGCATATGTTCCGTCATCTCTGTTGCCGATGTACCCGGGATCGTTCATTATACCGCCCCATGTGCCGGAAGGACCACTAGCAGTGCTTAAGGCAACAACCACCCCATTAACATAGAGAATTGGCTCGTTACTGGTTGCTGTGGCATCGTAGGTAAGTGTAATATGTGTCCATTCGTCGTTTGTTATTTTGCTAGCGGCCGTATACCAAGTACCTCCGCCGCCGGACCAATACGTAGAAAATTGAATTGCGTTGGCACTCGTAGTCCACAGACGAACTCTTCCAGTCGTCTCGTCACCAAACCAGAAAATTGAACCCTTATTGTTCCCACCATCACCAGTTTTATACACCCATGCCGAGAAAGTCATCTTTTCAGTTGAGCCGCCGGCCGTATCATTACCTATAATTGCGTCCCACGTGGCTGCGGTGCCGACACCAATTGCATCGTTTATACCATCATATAATTGGGAATTCGTATTAATATAATTCGTCGTTGGGCTTGGCGTTACCCCACTTCCTAACGTTGGTGGATTACTAGGGGTGGGTCCATCCCGGCCTTTTCCGCTAACGTCGTATGCGCCGGTGGCGGCTAGCGAAACATTGAGCCTGTACCATGCTTGCAGGTTCGTGGATGAATTATATTTGTAAGGTCCACCCACAAAACTAGAAGAAAGAGTATATTTACCCCAAGAGTTCTCGTCATGAATACCTCCATCCACATATAATTGTGCGCCAAGAACACTTCCGCTGTTCTTTAGCCTAAAGGTATAGTGATGCCATGAGCCCATATCGTTCCAAAGCGATGAGCTTCCAAGACTTAGTATATTTCTGGTGGTGGATGAGCCGGACTGCACAGTTAACATAAAGGGCCGGAGTCTGTTATTTGCTGTGTCTACTGCCGAGGTTAGTTCAAGAATTATGCGCCCATAATCTGCGCTGCTGGTATCCTCATTGTTCCACCAATCAAAGATAACTTGTTTCTGGGTTTCGGTAGAACTGTTGATAGATCCACTCTTAAACCAGAATTCTAGTGTAACCCCCTCATCAAAGTCGCTGCGCAAATTGGATGTGCGAGTGCCCTTTCCATATGTGCTTGGCAGTCCGTCTGTTTGATAAAGATCTGTGTCATAAATATTAGAGTCGTTAAACTTATCCGAATAATTATTAATCGCCAAATCTTTAAGGGCGGTGCTGGTAACACTCCCTGTTCCTGGCCCGCCCTTAAAGTCGATATGCTCTTGGTTGCTCGCGCTACCATAGCCGTCTGCGGTGATGGTAGAGCCACCGTAACCTGCTTCGTTAAAGGTGATATATCCGTTTGTTCGAGGATAAAGATTATCGAGAATATACTTTTCAATGTCCAGGCTCTCATTATAGAACTTGTTTATTTCAGCGGCGGATCCATCATAGGGATAGTAATCCAGAATGCGAGTAAAAGCCGACTTATAATATAGAATTGCTGAACCAAACCTAGCAAAGCGCTCAGGGTAGTTGTAGTCGATCTGCGGCTGAAAGTGATCCTGTTTTCGGCTGAGTTGTTCTAAGTTTCGAGACGATTCAATGTCTTCAAACGCTAGTTTCTCGTTTGTTTCTTCTATGTAGTTGTTTGTTTTTTCAGTTGAGCCAAAAAGCTTCTTAATACTCATAGTCTTCTACTCGGAATTTAAAAGTCTCATTCTGTTCTTGCCAACTTTTCAATTCAGGATCATAAAATGCAAATTTAAGCGCATAAGCATACCCGGGCTCCAACAGTTTCATATCAAAATCAAAGTAGTTACCAGAGACATCGTACGAGAGCCCCGTTGCGAAATCCGACCCAGTATAGTAGGGTACGACGTTAAGGGCGTCCAGCACTCGGTATACACGATAAGATGCACTTACTATAGAAGTGGTGGGCGGATCGGCGTTGGCCTTGGTGTAAATGGTTGGACTCCAATTCTTATTGCGAATATATAAATTCATGCGCGCAGTTTGTGTTGGAAGATAGGAATTCTGTAAGTTAGTAATATTACAGTAATAGACGGGCTCTCGGGTGTTTGTGTGCCCTCCCAAAGTCTTTGGTCGCAAAGAAGCTGTTACTAACTGTGTAGAGCCATCGGCTGGGGTGTTGGCGCCATCATGCCAAACGTCAAAGATAACCTGAAGAGGCGTGCTGGCTGCTGTGATAGCCACCGAACACGAATAAATGCCCGTGGAGGCTCTACTAGCCGTGACAGCATACTTGCCCCCTGGGCCGGCGCCGGGATAGTAGAGGAGCACTGTGGAGCCCGTAGCAGTAGAGTTATCCGACGAGCCGGAATAAAAGCTTACAAGCAGTTGATGGTCAGTGAGCCCGGGAATGTCAACCAAACGTCCGCGCACATAGTTATAAAGAAATAGGGTATTCAAGTTTTCACCTGACGGAGCCAATGAACTACTATAGTAGAAACTAGCTCGATCATCGCGCTTAATGGAGTTCCAGCGCGCCTCCAATTGGGGACGCTTAAAGAAGTATTGGGATCCTCTGGCGAAGAACCTCTTGGTATAGTAAGATTTTAGGGCGCCTGGAAGATTATCTAACACGCTCCCAGAGTTGTTACCATCCGAACTTGAGAAGTAAGCCTCGTAACTATTGGAGAGATGGACCCCAACTCCGTAATTGTCGACGCCATCCGTGGCGCTGCCGGTTTCTGCGGCAATCCACTCTTCTACAAGTCCTGAAATATCAATTTCCAAATCTTCTAATCCGCTAGCAAACGTTTGGGTATAGATATACTGAGCCATGGTCTTTCCTGATCCGTGGGATCCTGTTTTATACGATCCACCAACAGATGCGCCGCCGCCAACAGATTTCCAAGTAGTTCCGGAAGCAGCATTAAGCCAGTTGGCTCCTTCCTTGTTTTGCGTTTCATCGCGATAGTTCTCCAAATCGAGACCATCGCCTTCTTGCCATGACTGAGATACCGGAAGAACAACAAACTTAAAGTCCTTCGGTACCGTCTTTGATGTTTTGGCATTATACAAGCGCAGATAAAAGCTAACACTTCCCGAAGCCGGGATTCTGCTGGCGTTTCTATCGGCTGCGACGGTTGCTATGGGAAACTTAACCAAAAGCCGCGATAGTTCTTGACTAGCTGGCGTCACGCCGGATTGGGAGCCTGATGCATAAGATGCTTGCCTTCCGTAAATGGAAAATACTTCCATTACATCGGCCATTCCCATATTGGAGCCAGTCCCTCGTGTTTTTAAATCAGCCTTAAAGGCATTAACTATTGTGGTGTCGGCACTTGCCGTATATCTTCGAACTGCCATTATCTAATTCTTCCCTTGATGTCTACGCTAGGATATTTTATCTCCACTACTGCGTTTTTGGGCACAACCAAATAGCTTCCATCGGGTGACAAGTTCTGGTTGATGTCAAGTGTTACACTCGAATATTCGGTACCTGTTTTATTGGTGAGTTTAACTTTCAATACGTCCAGGATTCCATCTACCTTTTTGAGTTCGCTATATACATCACTAATATAAAACGGCTCGCCGATATAGTAAGTGGTGTTATATTTCTGTTGTAGCGATTTTATCGCTCTTTGTAAAATATCATATTTATTGGTTCCCGCATCGCCCTTTACAATAAACTCAATTCCTAGATTAATAACAAAAGGATCCAATATATCAATGGTATCGTTAATCATTCTATACTGATTGAGCCAAGTTTTTAAATTCTTTTTAATAATAGAGTTGGTTTGGATAAGCTTTCCGAATTGATCTTCCGAAATAACATACATATTAAGATTTCGTTTAGCTGAATCGGCATCGCGTTGTACCGTGCACCTTTTAATGGCGCCGAACTTACCGGGCATTCTATAGGCTATGTTCTCGTAATCTGCTTGTGTTACTGCGCGATTCTGTGTTGGGAAGGTGTCGTAAATTCGTTGTTTAACTTCATTGGTGTTCGGTGACCGTACATCTCCCGCAATTGGTTGCTCGTTGGATACCTCTATTGACTCAACTACACTATCTATTTTTGGATTAACCAACAATTGTCGATCAGCAAAATCGACCGATGCATTGGAAACAGTGTTTAGTTGTCCAGTAGAAACATTGGAATTAGTGGGATTGGTTACTCTATAGGTTACCGTTAGGGTAGTGTTGCTCGGAACTATTCCAAAGTTTTGATTTTTTGAAAGTTTTGTCGGATCAAAAGTTGTATCAGTAACATAATCTTTGCCGAAAACATTCATAGCCACAGCTTGGGGATCAGCAGCCACATCGGAGGCGCCTGTTTCACCACTGCCAAACTGTAGGTAGACTGCGTTTCTTTCGTGCTGCACGACAAACTTGCGAGATACCAAATAAGGTTTCAATACTGACGGCACATTGTCAGCTTTAAAGTTTGAATTAGAAAACTCTTTATACACCATATCTTGCGCCAAATAATCAACTTCATAATATTGATTCCCATCTGAGTCATAAACGGATATTATCTCTGTGATGTTGGGGGTCCTCAAAGATATTCTTTTAAACTTTTGATAGGAACCTATAGAAATATTCTCGGACCCAAAAAATCCTGACACTACCGTGCCATAGGCTTTAATGGCAAATTGAGTAGGTTCCCCTGTGGTTTCATCTACTCGCGCAATAACAACGGGATTGTTGGAAGCAGCAAAATCAACGTTCTCAGTCAATACAAAATTTAATCCGTTCTCAGACGTAAAACGACTTCCGCGCTTAAGAATCGGTACATATGCAGTGTCTGGTCCCAATGATACCGAAGAGGCTGGCACCATTACAAAAAGTGCCACCGTTCCAAATGTGGAAGGGCGGCCGGTGTATTTATACCCTAAAATTCTGCCGTGCCTAACAACGTTATTGAATTGATAAGCTGTATCTAGAAAGGACTCATTAACATTATAGTCCAGATAAAAAGATAATTGATCTCCAACATAAGCAACCGCATCAATCATCAGCGAGCCAAAGGATGCTTCGCTAAAATCTTGGAAAGAATCCGGATAAAATCTCTCGGCGATTTGTAATAAATCTCCCCTTATCGATTCAAATTCTCGATTGGTGTAGTTAATTGGAACTATCTTTTTTTGATTATCTGGCATTAAAAATCCTCATTTTTTAAATAGTAAACTGGAGCAAATCAGTCGCACCAATTGCTGGTATTGAAAATTTAAGAGAAAGCCCTAGCTGGTTAGAATCCTGTCCGGCGGTGTCGACGGACAACCCTATAATATTTACCACGGGCAAATATTTAGCTACCTGTTGTCTTATTTTTGATTCAATTTCTGCGTATGTTCCCTCATTAAAATTCTGAAAAAGATAGGTACGGAGACCTACCCCAAATTCTGGCTCCATGATTCTTTCTCCGGGATTGGTCAGAATCAACATCTTTAAATTTTGCCTAATCAACGTTGGAAATTTCTTGATCATCACGAACCCATCGCTCGAGTCACGCCTTAAGGGTAGTGCTACACTAAAAGAAGCCATTATTTGTTCCTCCCAGTAATTATGTCACTAGTCACTTTTTGTGCACATTTCGCCATCTGCATTATATGGTGTGCTCCTTAGAAGACCTCGGCGCCACCAAGGTAATATTCCACCTCCAGGAACAGGCATTAGAGCACCCTTAAGGTTCTTAATGAAAATCGCCCCGGGTGATTCAACATCCATATCTCCTGGCTGGAAGTCGCGAGAATAGTAATAACTCTTAAACATTTTCTTAATTCGACTGTTGGAATTGCGCAGAAGCTTTCTGTCCCAGCTGTCCCACTCTTTAACTCCCCATGAGTCTACCACAAACCAGCCGGGCTGGCGATCATCGTAATGTTGCCAGCCTTCGTTACCGGTAAGTTGATAATCTTTGACCCACTGGATGTTAACAACGATATCGTCATCGCTTCCAAAAAGCCAGTCTCCGAGTGCAGGATTAGCTTCGGAGGACTCGTCGGGGGGGTATGTTTTCGTCTTAAAACCATAGATAATCCGAGCCACTCTTCCGGGCTTCTGACGTGCTGCCCATGAGCGGCCTTCGCCCTTTTTATATCCCTTGTTTTGTGCTTCGCGACCTGGAGATACACCATCAACAGCGTATTTGTTGGCATCATGATCCCATGGGATAAACTCCTTTTTCTTCTTCCCATCTCGCTTTATAGCATCAAGGAAGCCGCCGACATTTACGCTGCTGGGTGGTTTTTGGGTGGACATCGGTACTCTGCGGCTATAATCCCCTCTTCCGACTGTTACCTCTCCAATAGCCGAGAGGAAACCCATGTCGTTGTAGATCGCTAAAGAACTCAAAATCTTGGGAAGAGGGAACACATAGCGTAACATTAGCTTATAAAGAGGATCTTCTTTAAGCAAGTAAATCAAACACCATAATAGTTTGCTATTTCCCTCGAAAGGTTGAAACTGCGATATGGGTAAGTCTAATGCATCAACTTCAACACTGGTGATGGGAATTTTCCCGCCATGCAGATAGTAAAATTGCAGCCCAAATCTTACACCCAATTCTCCTTCAACGCCTATCATCTCAGGCGCTGTTCCCGGGTCGAGGGGCGTGCTCATTACAGGTTTCATTGTGCCGGGGTAAACTTCTGATAGGAGTGCGCCGGCTGGGTGAGAGTCAATTATCGACTTTGCTTGACTATAGGCCATTTTCTGTCCATTAATGCTTACATATTTTTCAATTGCAAACATCTTATCGCCAGATGTGTCGGACGAGGCGCTTCCATATTCGGCAATATCGCCAAACGGTACAGGATCTCCCGGTCCAACTTCCACCGTGTCGCCGTCGCGATTGGTATAAGTAATGGGGTTCCCATCGGCATCCAATACCTGAATTACGCTCTCGTACGTAGGCGGCGGAGGGGCTTCGACATCGCTCTGCGCTTCGGCTTCCTCGTCTGACAGATCTTCCGGATCATCTTCATATTCATCGCTGGTTAAATTGCGGGCGGTTGAATGTGGCGGAACTGTTCCCATCCATATATCTTCGCCTAAAGCGACCAATAAATTTTGTGGAGCATCACTATGATATTCTCCCTCTACATAAATTACATCACCAGCTTTATCAACATATCCGTGATAGTATCCTACGTAATTGTCGCCAATTTCCGCTTCTGATTTAGGATCCTCTACTGCTCCAACTCTTAATGTGTAGCCGGGAGTATAATATGGCCCGGGCCAAGACGGGTCGTCTTGATCAGGGAGTCCAATTTTCATCTCTTTAACATTGGGTGAATAAACGTGAAGGCTCTCTCCACCGTTAGTCATGTTCATCAATATCCACCAATCAAGATCCCAAATTTTAGTTTGGAATCCAGCCTTATGAAGGTTGGTATTGAGCTTCTCACCCATAGCCTCTAATTCGCGACTGACCAACTCTTTAAGAACGAGTTTTGCATCTTCTTCTGTAGCTCTAACAAACTCAAGATTTTTATTAAGACGATAGCTGGACAACGTCTCAAGAGTTCCGGCATCTCCGGTTTCTTTAGCAGTCCACAAATCTTCAAACCATGGAAAATCATAAGTTTCTTGGCCATTGTTAAGACGATGAAGGGCCCGAATAACACTGGGTGGAGGATCGGATATCTCTTCGGCGTCCAATAGCCAACCATAATATTGGACTGACATCTCTAAGAAGGAATACCAAAACTCCTCATCCTTAAACGTGGTGAATAATTCCCAAAATGCAGCCTGCGCATCTTTAAAGCCGTGCTCCATCTGCTCTACAACGTAGGCAGAGAAAATGGAACTATAGTTAGTTGGAAACTTAGGCGTCACTAACGAAAACGTAGGAATCGCCTTCATAAAATGAGTACTTGCATAAATTCGAATGGAAGATTCAATCACCCCTTGGAGTCCTGCCTTGGCTGTTCGCGAAAGAATGCGATTATATGGCAACTCAAACGCACAGTCTTCGTCCTGTTTTAGGCGCGGATCTTCGGGAATCTTCGGATAACGTGATTGTACTTTTTCTTGAATTTCTCCAAAATCTACCAACTCTGTGAGGCTTGGTTTGCAGGGGCTCATCTCGGGAAACCATACTTGTACTAGTCCCATCCATCCATCGTAAGTTAGTGGCTTAATGTGTAGAGGGGGATGTACGTATGAGCCACCAAATTGTCCGGGATTGAGGGTCATAACACGTGAATGTTTGCCGGCACTTAGTTCCATGCGTGTTTTTCCTAAAATCATATCATCATTTTCGGGGGCGCGCCATTCCCACTCTGTTGCGTTTCCTTCATCATCCCACTCGGTCTCTTCGCGCACAACTTTAGCTTCTTCATATAGCGTGTCGGCCGAATAGCCGCGGCCCACGTCTCCATAGCCCGGGCCGATAACATAATCCAAGTCGCTCTTTTGAAGCGTGTCATATTTGGCTCCATATTTCCACCCTTGTTCGTTCTTTCCAATTTCACCCGCAAATTTTTCATAAAATGTTTGCATCTTTTCATCAAACGTATCTTTAATGCTGGCGCCTGTGGCTGAACCACCACCCTTCTGAATTAACTCTGCCAGCATATATGCTTGGGGAATATGGTCTCTTTGACCCTTAAAGCATTTGTAGGTTTCAGGATAATTTTCCCATTTGAGTACTTTTGTTGTTTTCTTCGACGCCGGAGGGCCCAAATCGCTCATCTCAAAACCATCTAATCCATCATCTACCGAAAGGAATTCAAATTTTCTGTTTTTGAGTACGCTTATGGCGGTAGGGTACCTGCCCGATCGTCCTGAAATTGTGGAAGGGTTAAAAAGCTGAGAAAATGGCATTGTTATAAGATTCAGAATGCCCTGCAAAGCCCACCCTACAACTGGAATATGCTCAATCCAGTTCGGGAGATCAATTAATTCTCTCTTAACGTTGTCTTCTGTGGCGTTTTCCGCAAGAGGAGACTCTACAACAGCTGTAGTGTTGATAAGCTCGGTGATCTTCATTCTACAATTATCATCTGGTCGGTTGGCGATGACCCCAGTATCACGGTATCCCGTAAAGATCATCCCGTCCTTGTCGACGAGTTTGCCTTCTATATCTTCTCCTGCTTCTTTTTTTCTGAATTGTGGCTCCTGTATTTCGGCCAAATCTGAAAAGTATACTTGAATGTTAAACCCATAACTCCACATACTGCCACCTAGGTGTCCTCCATTCTTTTCGTTCACTCCGTCGACTAGTCCAATATTGGTACCAAGCCCACAACCATCGCGCATTCCTGCAGCGTTATCATGGTATAGAAGATTGATGTCGCCACCCATCCCTACATGACTACTTTGGCCGCCCATTAGGCTTCGGTCGCCCTTGCGCGCTCGTTTGGTAACAACAATATTCTCGTTTACAAAATCCACACTCATCGTAGAATTATAGCCAAAGTCCGGGAGTGTCAAAAGATCAACACCTTGTCCCCAAAACATTCCCCAGCCTAATTTTTCTAAATCTGCTTGAGTGGAATAGGAAATGTTTATTTCTCGATCGCGAATATATTTGTTGTGAGACTTAAAAATAAACGAGTCGTTACCGCTGCCGCTTTTGTCGCGTGCATTTCCGGCCAAGTCCACACCCCCATCGCTAGGTGCTTCCGGGTTGTGTTGGTATGAATTTCTCGATGTATTGCCGGCATTTTGGAACTGTCGCATCAACCATTCGCCAACATATACTGGAAATTGCCCTTCCTGTTCAGAGAAGCCCGCGTTGGGCTGAAAGAAGGAGAAGAATCCTGAACTTGGTTCTCCACCGTTATTAACATTTGTAGCAAAGTTAACATAGCTTTTCTTGTTCTTTGCTTTGCGCCAGTGAGCCGTAAGGGGATTGCCTGCGGTATCTGATAAAGCCATGTTCATTAGTCCCCATGACTTATCACCCGTCAAGAAACCTCCGTTGCCCATCATATCTTTGGAGTAAGCAATACGCAGTGATTCCATCGCCATGGCGGAAGCTGCTCCGTGTGCAGCTATTTGTGGAGCAGATTCATATGGGAACAATCCATCATCACATCCGGGCTCCGTCGAAACCAAAGGAGGCATGCCGCCGGCTCCGCCTGGCTTCATGTAATTAGCCAAACCTCCTTGCATAAGGTTCGAAATATCACCGAGATCTTGTACAAACCCATTTCTAAGCTCATCGAACATAGTGTCGCACTGTTCTTTGGTAGCGCGTCCTTCCAAAAGTTGGCAGCGCAATTCTTTGAAATTATCGAGTTGTTCTGGTGTTGCACACAATGTTGGGTTGGCCGGGTGAGCATCGCCCGGAGGAAGCTCATTCATCATATCCTCTAGTCCGTTTCGGAAATCGAGAGGCATCAAATTACCCATATTTTTCATCAATCTCCCAACAGCTTGTTCGTTCGGCAAGCTGTCTCTAAATTGGGGATATTCAAACTCAATCAGCTGATCCACAACCTGCAAAAATTCCCGTGGTGGGCGGCCAAGGAATGCCTCCCCCAGTTCTTTACGGGTAGCTGAAGAAGAAATGTCTTCGACAAATTGCATTGTAGTTTCAGGATTAGAGAAGGCGGCGCCGCCGACACCCATAGAACTCATCATATCCATGATAGTGTCATCAACCTGTTCAGGGGTAGCAGTAGGTCCGCAAATAGATTCGCGAATAATATTTTCAATTTGACTTCTGCCGGTGGCCATGGCAGGAATAGATGTAATAATATCTCCAGCCACCTCCAGGGCTTTACAAATAGCGTTTCCAAGTATTTCACAAAGCTTCACAAATATCTTAATCAACATTGACATAATTGCTTGTTGAACTGCCCACTTGATTGCTTCCCAAAGATTTTTCAAAATATCTCTAAGTTTAGGGATCCATTTAAAAGGATTCTCCAATCGGGGGGCGCGCATATCTGTAATATTCCTACAGAACGGCAATTGGATACTTTTAATCCAACTCATAAAGCTAGGATTGAATAATGGGGGTCGTGGGCAGTCCATAGCAATTATGAGATGCGCGATAAGTTGAGAGCCTGGGAATCGATTTAATTCGTCTATAAGCTCTAACAAATTCGAACCATAAAGCTCAAGCAATGCCCCCACGTAAAGAGAAAACATAGTATCTGGTGCCGCATCAGTTTGGGCGGCACCCACGTCGTATTCTGTGCCCAGCGTGCGCTGAGTCTCTGATTGTCCCATTCCGGCGCCCTGACCATAGGAACTTGCCTCTCCGCCCGGGGTCATCCCATCTCCCGGACCCTCTGTTCCGTCAGTGCGCTCGTCGGCAATGACTTCAGGTTTTTCCCAAGGTCTGTTGGGTGTACCCAGAGTAACTAACTCACCTGATTCCATTTTAGCTATAACCATAGCTTCGAGTTCGTCTTGTTTAGATTGAGGGAGACCCACAAACAACTCACCAAAATTTTCAATAGACATGTTTTCTAAAGCTGCCTTAATAATACTATTAAGTCCTTCCTCGAGGGTAAGTCCACCCAGCAAGCACTGGATAACCTCGAGCATCATATCAAAAAATCCACATTCTTTAATACGCTCGAAGCCTTCTGAGTACATCTTATCCATTGCCTTTTGGGCGTTTTCAAGTCCTGTTGCATTTGCCAATGCCCGTGCGCACAGTCTTACGTAAATTTGATCGTCTTGGTTAAGTTTTTTGTAGGCTTCCATTTGGGCCATGGCAAATATATTACCTTTTTCGTTAGACTGCGGATCCATAACGAGCCCCATTTGAACATCATCGGAACGGACCTCATCCATATTAAATCGACATATGTTTTTGTTAAATTTGTATGCAATTGCATCCCCTATACCAAAAACATCATCCAGCAAATCTTCACCAAGTTCTTTTAGTTCATTTTCTAAAGCCTCAGCCATACAGCTAAGCGGTGTTTCTTTGTTCTTTGTATCTTCGTCGCTAAAGGTGGCTTTTACACGAGGCCACGTAAACGTTTCAACAAAGTCTACCCACGGAAGGGGAACGCGAGCAGTTAATGAAGCTTCCATCGGCCACAACTGACTAAAATAGGCAACCGCAGTTTTATCTTTCCAGGCTGACTTTGAAGTGAGTGCTTTCAATCTTTTTTTGTTAAATTTAATTGGCTTTTCTGGTCCGCATTCATTTGTCCAAATGTGCATCTTTGTAAGCTTATAATCATCAAAACCAAACAATATTTTTGTAACTGTGTCCATGTGTCCCCAGTTAAATTCATTCCCAACCCCAGGAATATTATACCTCCTAGTGTTTAAGAATGCGTCTAGTTGCTCCATTAACAAAGACATGGTGCTCGTTGTAAAGATGGCGGGATCCCCATAATTTTCCAGGTTGAAAATTCTACCAGATCCATTTCCACTTTCGCCAGGAGGATATACAATTCCTGCCTGTTCATATAAAGCCGGGTCAGGAGGCGGATTGTCTCCTATAAAAAAGATATTTCCTTCGTCCAAAGCTCGATACATCTTCAAATATTGACCGTAAAGCCAAAGTGCCTTGCGCACACGAATCATTTTATAGGTCATTTGCGCAGCATTGTATTCAACTTCAATGTAGCCCGGTGATTCATCTTCATCTTCTTCATCAAGAGCCTGTTGGCGTTCAGGAAGATTATAGATTATATCGTGTGGTACCGAATAAAGAAGCTTTAAACGCGAATTTCTTCTAAGGGGCAAATCGTATTTCGAGTAAATTAAGTTATCTATTACAGTATTGATACTGTCGGCAGAATCATCTTTGCCATATTCGTCCAAAATCGTTAAAACCGCTTCCTGGCGATATGTTTCAAATCTCTCCTCTATGGCGCGCTCGACGGCGTCCGGATCTGAGTCTTCGAGAGCCATTACTTCTTGTGGTACGACAGTTTTGTATTTAGTTACGATGGCGACTTGATAGTGACACAGCTTGGTATTTAAATAAGGTACCTGATTTTCTCTTTCCTTCCAGCTTGGGATAATTGCCTTGGGATTGGGAAAACAAGGCAAACATTTTGGTCCCTCTGGGGTTTCTAAGTCATCATCGCATATGTCGATAAGTCCGTCATGGTCTATATCTTGAAATTTTAAAAATTTTGATTCGTTTGCCATTTATTTCTCTCTTTTAATTTCTTAAGTCAATTTCACGTTCGAGCTACAAATATATCTATAACCATGTGGTCGCAGATGATTTAATACCCAAAACTCCATATTAAGTTTGGTGTGCCACAGACTGTTCAATACAAATTCTTGTTTTGTCATTCCATCTGGAATGGATTGTGCTGAAACCCATGGACGATAAGGATCTACTCCAACCACAGCATCAAATACTCTTTCACCCAAAATAAAGTTAAATGTTGCGCTCCACAGTTCTCCTACAATCTCAGACAGTTCTTCCAGTCCTTCTCGCAAACTATCGCCCATTGCTGCTCTTTGGAGAACATTCATTTCTTTAACGGGATTATCTATCCCTCCAAATACGATTCGTGGTTCTCTATGGTTTCCTGCAATTAGTTCAATAGTGGGGGCAGGCTGCTTCTGCTTCCCGCCAAGGGCGTTAGGCTCACCGCCCTTACCAAGCCCAACAAATCCGGATGTTTTTCCGGTAACAATTTTGATGCTATTTCTTCCGATAATTCTCACATCATCTGCTTTAATTCCTATCCCTGAACGTGGTGTGTTGTTTCCGATTTTATCGCCGGCTAATCCGAAATTAAGATCGATGTTAGTTAGCTGACTAATGTTAATTCGTGCTGCGTCCGACGCAAACAAATTATCTAATATTGTGCCGGCTTTTGGTCCGTCTCCTTTGTTTAAGGAAGAACCACGCCCCACAACTAGATCGATCGAGTTTGCGCCGCAAGATCCAATTGCTCCAAACCCAGTTGCTAAAGAAGAGGGGCGATCTGTTCCCAAAACCACATATGCGTCTGAAGACTGAATAACCGTTTCATTGTGTGCGCTCTTAAAGGAAAGGTTAGGGATTTGAGGAAACGTATGAAACAACCCACTGTCTGGAGGTGTCGAATTAACATTCTCCATATTCTCTGCAAGAGGACCGTCCGGCATCGCGTCAGCACCCCCGGGCTGGCTATACGGATCGCTATGGCCAGGTCCAGATCCGAATGGATCTTGCGCGCTGGTGGCCGCATCTTGTAGCATTTTTTGGGTGCACCCGACGGGTACCTTCTTGCCGCCTAAACTCATCTATTCTCCTACTTTCCTATACCCGTTATTATTTTACCGAAATTGCTAGGCTCCCAGTGCCATGCCTCAAGTAATCCACCTTTACCGGGGTACAGGGGTGCTTGGACATCTTTCGGGCGCGCCCAGGCGGGGGATGTCCAATAAACGTCATCTTTCGCGAATCTGAGGGTATTGTTCCACATCCATATCCATTCTGGGCAATTAAATTGTTTTCTTCTCGCGGCTTTACTTTTGTTTCCCCAACCAATGGTAAGTTGCCAATCAAACGCACATCCCCATCCATGCCGAGAAGTGCCGGGGGTAGCTGCTAATGGATTTCGAGTACCATCTTTAAGGGTCCCAAGAGAAACTTGGCGCGCGTAGGTTCGGTAACTACTGTTGATTTTTAGCCTTTTGCTCTTGCCGCCGCCGTTCACAGTGCCTGTCCACTCATAGTATGCTTGAGCTAACGCATTGAACGATGGCACTACGTCCGCCAATAATTTTCCCCCTGTGGCATATGTTTCGTTAACTTGTTCTAAAATCTCCATTGGGAGCTTGCCGTTCTGAATGGCTTGGGTGCCGCGGATGCCCGAATATGTGGCGCCGCGGGGGCCTGGGCCCATACCATCCCCAAACGCCGGAAAAACCGGAAACATTTTAGCTAATGGTTGGCATGCCTTCTGAGGCTGGAAACGCTGGTTGTATGTCCTACTGCCTCCTCGCTCTAGCACGTCCACAAACTCTCCATATTGTAAATCATACGAACCATTTCGAGGAGTCATCTTTACAGAAAGAATATCTCCAGGCTTAACTGGAACGCGCATTCGGGCGCGTGGATCCCCATATACAATAAATGTAGTATGAGCCATTATTAAATTCATGGTTTCGTGAGCATTTGCACTTTTCCAAGGTCTACATGGATCAGGAATCCACGAATGAGGGGAATTATCGTCAATAATTCGAGCCTTAAGGATATATTTACCAATCATTTCATTTGTTCCGGTTTTTGAGCCTCCCGGTAACGCAGCAGCCTCATAAGATGAAAGAGGGATACTTGGAGTTAATGCAACCGCTTTAAATGTGTCACGACCATGATAAAAATCATATTGAACAGACACCCCAATGGTGTTTTTCAATAGATCAATAGCCGAATGCGTGTCTGTAAACCTAGTCCAATCGAGGGTTTCTAGCTGGTTTTTACTCATGATGCTGCCGGCTCTCCTTGAATCAAATCAAATAATGTATTTTTATCGTCGTCAGATAATTCAGTAGCCTGTATAGTATTCTTCTGTTTTAATCCGATTAATTTTACCAGTTGTTCGTTTGATCTTTGCATTGTTTCTATATGTTTAGCTGCGACTGGGCTTAGGTATCTGTTCTGTTCTCCATCGGAGGCAATTTGAGTAGCTATTTCATTTAGAAATTCTCTGGCCACTTTTCTATCATTTCTAATATTTCCCAATGCTTCATTCATTAGGATGTCCAGATCGTTTTTAGTCATAACTCTCCACTCTCCCAATCGTGCTTGAAATTAGAATATTTCTTTCTAAACTTCTTCAATGAATTAACAATTTGTTTTGTGTTTAATCCAGTTATCTCTCGCAGATATAGATAAATAGCTTTTTTATTAAAAATTTCAATATCCTCTTTTGAATCGAACAAGATTATAATAGCCTGGTATACTTTAAGGTCGTTTTCTTTCATGCTTGTGGTATCCCACGACTTCAGTTCGTTGTAGAATGATATCCAAAATTCTTGCTCTTCGCGCTCACTAATATAGGAGTCGGTGGTTGATAAGTATTGTTCTTCGTAAGCCTTCGAAATATTACCATAATCAATTTCTCGGCGATTTCGTTTCTGCTGTTTTTTGACTTTGTGAATAAACCAGTTTTTTGTAATAACACTAAAATAAGAAAAAGCTTTAGAGCCTTTACTGGGGTCATATTTGTCAAGAATTGTCATTAACCATATTTTACATTCATCACGGAGAGAATCACAATTTGGAAGATTGGTGAATTTGTATGTAAAAACAATCTTATCAACCATTTCGTTGAAGGCCGGTTGAATCCATTGCACATATAAGTCGCTTCTTTCTCGAATGCACGTGGTCTGACAATAACGAATTATTGCATCTTCATGATCTTTCGTAAAATAATGATTCTTCTTTTTACGCGCGCGTTTTTTCACCAACTGTCTCCTCTTCTTCGGCTATGTCTATTTCTTCTACTGCAGCTTCTTCGGTGAGAGAATAAATGTATTCAAAATTTTGTTCTATTTGTTCATTTAACCCAGCGGCGTGTTCCATGAGATATTTGAGTGTTTCATCTCCGTAAAACATATCCAACTGATAAATTCCTTGCACATGCTTAGAAAAACTATCTAACATCTGGTGTAGATCTCCCAGTTCCTCTGATACTGTAAGGAGTTTCGTGATGGCGCTCCGCGCATATGCGAAGATAAGCACGTTTAGTCCGCTCGATACCAAGAGAACACACGCTAAAATAATTTCAAGACGGGTCATATGTTTCTTCCTTTGCTTCTTTTTGCTGGTTCTTCAAAATCTCGCGATTATCCTCAATAGCCTTTTTGGTAACCTCTCCAACTTTTGAAGAACCTTGTGTGTTTTTAGTAAATGTATAAAATTTATTTGTCAAAACTTTGTGCATGCTTTTCTTTTCGCACCTCTCACACACTTCAATAGACTCAGAAAGTCCATGAAAGTAAGTCTTTACAAAATTGCAACTTATGCATTCATATTGATAACGTGGCATCACCCTGCCAGATTCTTGAGATCTTGCTCTGTGACTGTGCTGTTGTCTGTCACGCGCACAGTAGGCGGATTCTTCACCACTAATCCGTCATCTGTTTCTGCCAAATCGAAACCCTTTAAGATGGGTACGATATCTAGCTCATTTAAGAGCGACTCTTGAAGCGCCATCATTATTGCTCCGAGCGCTTGGTTTGATAATTGCATTTTGTGTCTCCTTTTTTAAGTCTTGCAAATCTGCTTCATACATCATTTTAGCCAAATCTTCAAACTTGACCTTTGGTTCCCAGTTGAGAACCTTTTTAGCTTTAGAGGCATCCCCCAGCAGTAAGGGTACCTCGTGAGGTCTGAACAAACGCGGATCGATTGATACATATTTATCAACATTGAGTCCTGCGTGTTCAAACACGTAATATAAAAATTCTTTAACAGTGTGAGTTTCCCCTGTGGCTATCACATAGTCATCTGGGGTTTCTTGCTGTAACATAAGCCACATGGCTTCCACATAATCTCCGGCAAAACCCCAATCTCTTTTGGCATCCAGGTTTCCTAAGTAGAGCCTATCTTGTAATCCTAGCTTTATTCTGGCTGCGGCCATGGTAATCTTTCGTGTAACAAATGTTTCACCTCTGCGTGGGGATTCATGATTAAACAGAATGCCACTGGAGGCGTGTAGGTTATAGCTCTCGCGATAGTTTCGCACCAAATTGTGGGCAAAAGTCTTTGCACACGCATAAGGCGATGCTGGGGTTAAACAGGTGCTTTCCGTCTGAGGGTGTTCGGGGTTATCACCATACATTTCAGATGATGAGGCTTGATAAAATCGTGCTTCGGGGCATACATTTCTAACTGCTTCTAGTAACTTTAACGTACCCATCCCCACAATCTCCGCTGTTTCTGCTGGTGTTTCAAACGAGACACGCACGTGAGATTGGGCGGCGAGATTGTAGATCTCGTTCGGCTTGTGTTCCATCAAAATGCGATGCAAATTGCCGCTATCAATCATGTTGCCATATATTAAGTTTAGATTTGGGTGAGTCTCTGTGTCAGACAATACATGGTCGATTCGGTCGGTCGAAATCAAAGACGTTCTTCGTTTCATGCCGATTACATGATATCCCTTGTCAAGCAACAGGTCGGCCAAATAGGAGCCATCCTGTCCAGTAATTCCAGTTATCAGGGCGCTTTTCTTTCTCCACACTTTTGCTCTCATCCAACACCCCTAGCGCTTATAAGATTCCCCGTGAACCATTCACAGGAAGCTTTCAGTGCTTTATTAAAGTCTGTATACATTTCTTGTCTCCAACCTAATTCAATCAGCTTGCTGTTGTCAGAAGGCTTTCTAAACTGTCCCTTGGGCTTGTCAGTGTCCCATATTATCTCGCCATCAAATCCAACATGTTCTGCCACCAATTCTGCGACTTCCTTAATTGAGTGCTCGCCGGTGTTGCCTACATTAATCGGTGTAGTGCCATCGTAATGTTCTAATAAAAATACCAAAATATTTGCCAAGTCAAGAGAATAGGTAAATTCCCGCAAAGGACTTCCATCACCCCATAATACTACACTTTCATTGTTTTGTTTAGCTCTGTGCATCTTGTGCATCATTGCTGGTATTACGTGAGAGTCGTTAAGATCATAGTTGTCGTTCTCTCCGAAGAGATTGTTCGGGACCGCTGTGATGAAATTGCACCCATATTGGTCTCTGTAGGCTTGTGATTGAACATCAAGCATGCGTTTGGCATATGCATACGCATAGTTGGACCTGTGAGGGCACCCGTTATGTATTTGGTCCTCTGTAAGGGGGTAAGTCACATCATCAGGGTAAACGCACGTGCTGAGCAGTGACACCACTTTTCCAACGTTATGGAGTCGCGACTGTTCAATAACATTCGTATTGATGAGCATATTCTCCCGGTAAAAGTCTCCCAGGTTTTCCATGTTTGCCTTGATGCCTCCGACTTTGGCGGCCAAGTGGATCACAACATCAGGCTGGCAATCAGCCATTAGTCGTTTGGTTTGTGATGTGTCTCTCAGATCGCAGTCGGCAGAGGACAAGAATGTAGCTTCGGGGAGAACTCTCTGGAGAGCGTCTCCCACCATTCCAGATCCGCCGGTTACCAAGATATGTTTAGGTTTCATTCGCAAAAAATCCTTTTACTGTGTCGGTCACCTTGTTGATTTCTTCGTCTGTCAAAAACGGATGAATCGGAAGACTAAGTATTTGTTCGCTGTACTCTAGGGTGATTGGGGAATTCCATCCGCAGTCTTCATAAACACCTGTCTCTTCAATAGGAATTGGATAGTGAAGTCCGCTTTGAATATCATTATCTGCTAAGTGTTTCTGTAGAGCGTTTCGGTGTTTTGCTGGGACGCGGATAACAAATAAATGGTAGGTGTGATTGGTGCAGTACTCTGCCGTAGGTGGTGTGGTTACTAGTGGAATCTCCGAGAGGGCGCTGATGTACTTCTCGGCTACATTGCTCTTCGCTGTGTTCCACTCGTCTAAGAACTTAAGCTTTTCATCCACCATCACCGCTTGTATCGAATCTAGACGGCTATTGAAGCCGAAATATTCATGATGATACTTTACTTTAGCTCCATAATTGCGCAAGTATTGACAACGATCCATATATTCTTCATGGTGTGTGCATATCACCCCAGCATCGCCGAGGGCTCCAAGGTTCTTGCCGGGATACAGAGAGAAGGCTGCAATGTCGGTGAAAAGCCCTGAGCCCACTTTCTGTCCTGGGGCGAACTCTGTTCCGTGAGCCTGTGAGCAATCTTCGAGAATCTTGAATCCATATCGGCGCTTAAGTTTATAGAGCGACAACATATCGCATGCATGTCCGTAAAGATGCACTGGTACTACTAAGTCGTGTTCATACTTGGCTTGATTCTTCTCCAGCGCGTCATTCAGTTTATCCATGTCCATTTGATAGTGCTCATCGCAATCTACCAAGTAAATTTGATATTCACAATTCATTAGTTTGAGGGCATCTTCTACTCCCAGAATTGTGGCGATAAATGTGTTAGCTGGAATGTAAACACCCACTGAGGATGTGATAAATTCTTCGAAACAAAATGTTGCTATCTTAAGTGCGTCTAATCCGCTAGCGACACCAATTGCATATTTTGTCTTGTTGTATTCTGCGAAGCTTTTCTCGAAAGCTCGCACGTCAGGGCCCAAGATATATGAGCATGTATCAAATATATTATTAAGGCGGGGAAGGGCGGAATTCTTAATCAGATCCCATTGACTTTTTAAGTCATTAAATTTTACTACTGTCATTTCAATAATCCTGTAATTTTAACGGTAAGTTCTCTCTGTTTGTCCATTTGTGCTTGAGTGAAACCAAAGAAGCTAGCGATGCTTGTTTCGAGCGGCGAACGTCCTGCTGGGACACTCAAAAGCTCGTCATTGAATCGAATGGACTTTGTCATATCATCCCACTCTAAGATTCCTTTTTCGAATGCAAAAATGCAATCTCTGTTTTTGGTGGGATAATGCCAACTAGCATTAATAACGGCTGCAAAGCTATCAAACTTTAACATGCCGATTGTGCTGTCGTCGGTTTCGGATGCATCATTGTTTTTATAATCAATCCAATTGGCTGACTTCAGTTCTGAGTTTTCAAAAAGCCAAAATAAGATAGACAAGTCATGAGAGGCCAAATCGATGCGAGCATTCACGTCATGTCTGGCCGGGCCAAAGTTTAAGCGATTCAATGTTACCGAATACAGATCGCCGAACTTATTAGCATGTATGCAATTCTTAATAAAGCTTAACTGTTCATTAAAGGTAAAAATCCAATCTACAAAAAGCTTAGACTTGCGTGCTGCGGCTATTTCATATAACTCGTCGCACTCAGAAACGCCAAGACATAACGGCTTTTCGGAGAATACATCTACGCCTTTTGCCAAAAAGTATTTGCATACCTCATAGTGAGTACTAGCTGGTGTTAGTACAAACGCTTTGTCAATGTTTTTTAACTTCTTGTAGTCTCGCGTAACTTCGTATTTGGCGCCGAGATCGTCAAAGTCTACATCTTGTTTCTCACAAATTATAATATTGTTATATCCCATAGAACGTAAGTTCTTTAGAATAATCTTGCCCCAATATCCAAGGCCCACTAAAGCTATTTTCATAAATCTCTCCTAAAATTAGATCTGTTCCCCAAGAGGTGGTTTTCTTTCATAGAATAATAGCTACTTTCACCATCTTGAAGTCGCACGTTTTTTTTAATATAATCTATTTTCTCCACAACGTCAAGGAAAAGTAACCATCCGTACTCTAAAGCTTTTTTATAAACGTCTTCTACCTCTTCGATTTCCGGATAAATAGGATATTGGACGCGTCCAAATATTGGACCGTCATCAATTCCCGGAGTTATGCGATGAATGGTAACACCATGATATTCTTCATTATTTTTGAGTGCCCAGTTGATAGGTCGCACTCCGCGATAGAACGGCAACGGTCCGTTGTGTAAATTAATAATGTCGTCGCAGCGCTGAATGAATCTTGGTCGGATTATTCTGCCATAGAATACCGACATTGCCAGATTGATGTCTATGTTGCGCGGGATGTCCTTATAATGTCCGCTTTCGATTACTGGCACACCCTTGGACTCAGCCCACCGCGTTAAAGAATCAGTCCAGGTAGGTTCAGGTATGTCCGGCACAACTGCGACAAGGTTTTCATTTTCATAAAACCAATTAGCGACTTTTATGGCCAAGGTGCCTTTCCCAAGCAACACAACGTTCTTTTTAGTGCTCATTCGCAGCCTCCAAAATCTTGTCTTTCCAATAGGAAAGCCTTATTAAATCGAGCGGCTTCTCTTTCGCTGCGTCAATCTTTACTTGCATCTGTTCGCGATCATATAGTTCGGAAATCTCTTCAACCAAGACAACAGGCAAATGAGAGTATATTTTATCATATAGAATATTTTGGTTGTGTGCAAAGACAATTGGCACTCGATTCAGATACAAGGTTTCATAAATTCGATGATTGTCGCCGTAGCCGTTCCCAAGAGGACAAACAACCGCTTGATGACTTAGAATATTGTTTATAAATTGAATATAAGCAACCTTTGATTGTTCGAGCGTTATCAGGTTCGACTGTTGGCACGCCTCTTTAATCTTGGATCTCCACACAGGGTTGGTATGCACCCCAAAGTTGGCATAGATAAAGTGTTCTGGTGTACTTTTGTCCTCATCATCAAAAAAATAAGAGATAAACTTTTCCTTTTCTATAGCATGTGGCCACCCAACACCATGTCCGGAGCGAGATGCCTCCACCGAGTTTTCGAGTCCCATCGGCACTGTAGTGATGCGGGGGTGATCTGACAGGTTGTTTGCACAAAACCAATGCTTGATGTTGTTCGGCATCTGATTGGCAAACTCATTGCTGATAGTATGATCGCTATTTCCACTTATTAGAATAACCTCGTTGTCCAATTTTTGTATGTGGGCGAATTCAGCGCCCAAGAAATCTGTCTTACAAAAGATGATTTGCTTGCCGTTGTGAAACTCGCAGAATTTATTAAATTGTATTAAATCACTCATTGTTCGCCCCAAAGTGTTTTTGTGCGTATTCGTAGAGCATTATATCATACTTGTTGGCTTCTATTATTTGTTCTCGGATCTCGTCTGTCATTGGTTCATAGGAAGACTCATTTAAATGTTCTATTTCAAGAGCCTCCGTGGGGGGTTCCAATTCATATACTTTATCAATTTTCTTCATTAAGGTGTTAACATCGTTAGCATAGTTTTCGAAAAATCCTACATAAAAAAAGTTATGCAAATTTTCAATAGCGTCTTGGTGGAGAATCCAATCGGCTTCGATAGGTCCCGCTCCGTCTGATCCCCATCGACTTACTGCTGGTGTCCGGTGCGAAACCCGGTGACACATGGCGTTGCTCGTTTCGAAACACTGTGTTAAAAAATGTCCCCAATTTACTGGACCTAAAATGTTGGGGGGTTCCGTAAATCCACAGGCGCAGGTCCCCAAAGGTCCGCCCCGGGCCGGAAAGACCGGTGCGCCACAAGCAGTACAAATGGCGCGTCCAACCTTATCGCGATGTCGTTTGGACTCGAAGAACGCTTCGTGGTATGGATTGGTGGCACTTCTCTTTGCCATCATCATATATGAATAACACCTATCCACCGGATTTCGCAAAAAAGTAAAACACTGACGAGGGCTCTTCACGTCTGGTCCGCATATCTCAGAAGCAAACTTGTGTTCGCCGCCGCCATTGGAAATTGGCTGGGGGTATCTCGGCGTGGATCCGAGCATTAACTTGGCGGCCAATATATGTGCGTTTTTTTCTCTAAGAGGTCGTTTTAGCGATGTGCCCCCTGTTTTGGGTATGTGGAGAAACTCCAGTTTTAAATCACTCATTCTATACGCTCAAACGCACAAAAGCCATTTCGTTGGGCGGGTTCATCAATTATGACTTTAAACGTGCTGTCTTCCAAAAGCTCTGCTCTAATCTTCTCGCACTTATATTCTGAGGAATCATCACAGATTATAATTCGGCTTCGATCTTTCAACTTGCGATATTCCAATTCTGTTGTAAATTCTCCGCCGTCCAAAATCAACACATCTATCTGTTCGGGTAGCACATCAAAAACATTCTCACATGTCTCAAAACTCTTCAAATCATTTTCATAAAATCTCGGCCACAATTCTTTTGCCCGGTCGCTCTTCATTAGCTCTTCTAACGGAATCATTTCGTCTACGTCGATAATCCGTCCGTGAATTAGCTTTAATCGATTCTGAATAACTGTGCTATAGCTGCGCAGGCGCTGACCCCAATAATCTACTGCTAACCCATAGAAAGGTTTATTAGCCTCCAGAGAGTACAGAACGCAGTCATCAAAACGATCTATCAGTGCATCCATTATACACTTTGTAGATCCTTGCCCGTTCCAACTTCCAATTTCCACAAAAACTTTGTTATCGGGGTTTTGTGCGCTAGCGTATATAAAGTCGCCGGCTAAGCCACCGCGGTTTATCTGTCCACTCATAATGTTACTCCTTCTGATTTAATTTTTTGTAATATCTCACGATTTGCGCCTTCTGAAAGGTGACTTTGCCAATCTCCGACAATTCCCTTGCGAGGGTTGACCGAACGTCCTGCAAGTGTGGGGCGCTTGACGCTCTCGTTGGATGCTTCGCTATCAATTGCTTGTTTTAACAACTTTGTTGTTTCTTCAAAATTCAGATTAAGATCTTCGTATTTCACTTTAATGAAGCGGTCATCTTCAAGATACGGCTTAACGTGCTTGCACCAGCGCTCAATCATGGTTTCGCATACATAATACGAATAGGCTCTGTCAAATGTATATTCATAAGGAATAATCGAAAGGGACAGTTGAAAGGGATCCTTAGAATATGGGAACGTTCGCCCCAAATGCTGATGAGCGTTAAAATAATGATGACACGAAACCATCACATCTCGGGCATCGCGATAGATGTAGGCCGGTGTGATATTATGTTCTTCAAAATCGAAACCATCGAAAAATGCGTGATGGTGGTGCGATTTAATGATTCGTTCTCCTGTGGTAGAAAGCCCTATGAGATGCTCTTGTATGTCGGACTTATAACTTTGAGAGCCGTAGTTTTTGTGGGCGCCTTCACCTTGATAAATATATGCATCGTCTTGGTGCTGAGCTAAGCCGTACATGGCTGCCAAAGTATTGATGAGGAAATGTGTGCCGGATCTCTCGTGGGAAATCACCATTAATTTGTTCACTAGTCTCCCTTCATGATTCTATGACTGTCACTATCGAAATGCTGTGTCGAGAACTCAAACAACTCACTATCCTTTAAAGCTACCATTTGGTGGCGCAACCCACGATAGACATGGAAATTGTCGCCGGGCTTTAAGACGAGTTGTTTTGCGCTTGTTATGTCATCTTCGTCTGAGTAGTATACCATCATTTTGCCCGACTGTAAGTAAAATACTTCATCCTTTAATACGTGGTAGTGCCAGGAGCAGCGCTTGCCGGCATTGAAGAACAAAAGCTTTCCGCAATATTCTTCGTTATTAACAATCCAGCGCTCCCAGCCCCAGCCTTTATCGACGTGTTTCATTGATAAAGAAGTCTTCATCTCTCACCCCCTTGTCGTCTATGTATACATCGCCGGCCGGTTTTCCCAAAAATAGCTCATGAAACTTAACACCCCAATTGATGAGTTGCAGGCGCGTTAGATCATAAAATGCGGCGTGAGCATATGCAGACGAGTTTGCCGAGCGCCCCATTCCCCGTGCAGTTGCAAATATGATTGTGTGACCCTCATCGTAGAGTCGATTAATAATCTCAATTCGGTCTTTTTTTGGTTCTGAATTATCGTAGTCGCCTTCTGTGGTGTTACACACAGTTCCATCGACATCAAACACATAAGTCATTAATATCTTCCTCCGTTAAAACATAGGTGCCAAATTTTGTCACCGAATACGCCGCACACTTGTTGGCAAACTCAATGCTTCTTATCATGTCACCATGCTTCATATACATATGCACGAGAGATGCCAAAAAAACGTCTCCGGCGCCGCAGACATCAAATACTTCTACTTCTTTCGTATTATAAATTTCGCCTTTATAAAGAGTTCCATCAGATCCCAACGTTACAATCAAGTCATACTTTTCGGGATATTGAGTTACCTTTTCGTACTCTCCTTGGTTGATCTTCAAAATACAATTTTCAAAACACGATAAGTCGGGCTTTTTAGAATCTACAAAAACTGGGATATTGTTTTCACAGCAATAACGGCTTAGTTGTGCGCACTCTGGTGGGATTAAAAATCCTTTGTCGTAGTCGCTTAAAACCACGACATCCACATCTTCAAAGATGCGAGAATCAAACCGAAACCTATTGGATCCTGTATCATCATTACGATCAACCCTCAACAGGTGCTGTCTGGACTTGAGGTCTACATACCGGTGTTTTTGAGTATCCGCATCACCCACCAGACACTCGGCATCCAACCCAAGAGCTAACATGTTGTAATATACATTGAGCGCCATACCGGCACGAAGTTCAACGCTGTCTTCAGAGAACACAGGCACAGGGGCTTCGGGGCTCAGGCGCCTACATTCACCGTAGTGGTAAACATCATGACAACTATCACCCAGCAGCAATACGCTCAATGATGTCACTTGTGGAAAACTCATCAATCCTCTCAAAAAATCCGACTATTTTAGCATGCTCTGAACCAATTACGTGCTTATTTTGCCAATCGGAGCCAACAATCATATAGTCGGGCGCATACGAGCGCACGAGATTAACAAGTTCTTCATCATTTGCGAATATCTCTACATCATTTACCCATTTAAAGTTGAGCAGAATCTGCTGTCTTATCTCTGCTTTGTTAATCGGCCTATTTTGCCCTTTAAGTTCTTGCACTCTCGAATCAGAATCGATCCCCACCAAAAGATGGTCGCCCAAAGAGGCACAGTACTTCAGCATCTCTAAGTGTCCCGGATGAATAATATCAAAACAGCCGTTTGTAAAGACTTTCACCATCTAAATAATCTCCCATTTTTGTCGGTATTGTGGGAAAAAAGGATGATTTTTGTTATCAGTGTTGAGTTCTCGTTCTTGTTTAATATAACGGTGCAGCACCATTTTGTCAACCTTGGAGCAATCTAAGTGTTCAGTATAACAGGCAAAGGAACTATCGATGCAATGTATCTCTGTTGCATTTTCTATTATTTTGCCGTAATGAAAAAGAGTTGACTCTGTGTTCTCACCAAACTTGTGTTGAGGGCGGAACACCGCATACTCTTCATTAAAGTGTGTTTTGTCAATCTCATAATTTCGGTTCTTGTCATCATGCACAAAAATATACTTTTCGGGAAGGTCGGCCGCTTGTAGGAGCGCGCTCTCTTTCTGTTCATCTCGACAATAATAAAACGCATTCCACCGATCATCGTGAGTCAGCGCCGCCTGCTTATAAAATGATTCATCAAAGCTTTTGGATTCCATCAAAAAATCAGAACCAAAATGGCCGACGCCCACGACTTTCTCCACGTGAGTTTTAAACATGTTCAAATATCGAACAGCTTCGGGATCTCCGGCAACTGAAATTAATTCAATTCCGGTGTCGTCTCGCACCATATCCTGTACACTGTGCAGGTTATGTGCCTTCACGGGCATATGAACTACGTCATAAGTCTCTCTCAGCTTGCGCAGGATGCCGTTGCAAATGATATGGTCACCGAGCCCCAGGTGCGGCATGAAAAAGGCTTCACGCATCCTTTAGCCACTCCGAAAGGGCTTCCTTGGGTGTCCACCCCAGCACGGCACGTGCCTTATGGTTGTTCGCCAGTGAAATCCTAGCCTCTGCTAGTCGCGGAGGGACATGTTCGTACTCTCCCCCGATCATGTTAACCAAATCTAACACACTGTAGTTGGTGCCAGTGCCAATATTAAAAAGTTGACCCAGCGCTGCTGTGTTTTCGGAGGTGGCGGCCAGGTAGTTCGCCTGGACCACATCACTTACATGGGTAAAGTCTCGTCGTTGCTCTCCATCGCCAATTACGGTCATCGGCTCACCGGCTTGTTTTTGGCGCAGAAAGAGCCCGATAACGGGAGCGTACTGGCCCTTGATGGGTTGGCGTGGTCCGTAAACGTTGAAATAACGCAAGACCACAGTTTCGAGCCCATAAAGCTCATAATACATTAATGCCAGATCTTCGCCGGCACATTTGGTAATGGAATAGGCGTTTAGACAATCTCTCGGCATCTCTTCCGAGAGGGGTGGTGTATTGGCTAAGCCGTAGGCGGCGGAGGTTGAAGAATACACCACGCGCTTTACACCAGCCTCTCTGGCGGCTTGTAGTACATTACAGGTACCTACAACGTTCACCTCCGTGGCGTAGGTGGGATTAAGGATTGCTGGCTGGATGCGGGATTCTGCGGCTAGATGAAATACATAATCCACCTCGTTAAACAATGGCCGGATTTGTTCGAAGTTAGTAATATCAACTTTGCTTTGGGTTGTCTTTTCGTTCCAGTAAAAATGCTCGTGTGCGTCTGATGATTCATTATCGATTACGATAACTTCGTGTCCCTCCTCTACCAGGAAATCCACCAAATTACTGCCGATAAAGCCGGCGCCGCCAGTCACTAAACATCTCATCGTGCTATCTTCGCCGCAAAGCTTTGTTCTAAAAAGTGCTGGAGAGCTGCTCTGTGTTCTGATACTACGTTGTCTTCATGATCGTATACTTCTCCGACAAATTGCAGTCCTACGCGTGGTGTGGGAAAATCCGACGGGCTACATCCTTGAAGTGCAGCCAATGCGTGGGGGGTTGGTGTATGTTTTCCATTAAAAAATTCATCATGCACAAGCACATCCTCTTGAATGAGTGGCATGATAATATTAGCAAAGAATTCATAGTCGGTTCCATACTTGTCTTGCTGGTTCCAGTTTTCTATAAGCTCTCTCATGTTGGATACACATCCTCGTTTGGCTCCCCACATACCGCCAAGAACCGGAAAAGCATGAAATGGGTGATCACGCATAATGTGAAACCCCTTATCGCTTTCAAGCCACTCGTCAACAGCTGCCTTTTCTCGATGACCAAGCCTACAATCAGTATCTCTGGATATTATCACCTCTGCATCTTTCTCGCTAGCAGGCCAGAATCTCCAAAACATCCCTTTCCAGTTTCCCCATTCTGGAACTTCTACAATTTGAGTGTTGTCGTTCATTTCCAATCTCATTTTTACGATGGATGATACACTTTGTCCTACATAAAAGCGACATGTCCACTCTGGGAATATCTCTTTTGCGAGTTCAGCATTTTTGATTGCGCCTTCGGTATATTTCGGATTATCTCCCCACAGGCAAAAAGATATTAGTTTCATTTGCTCGCGTGTTGTTGAAGCAGAGAGAAGTACTTCTTAAAAACCTCTTTCTCTTCTTGTTGTTTCCAGGAGAAGTTTTCTTCATTGGTGGAGATACCAACAGGATTGAAATAATATACCCCCAGAATATCGCTATATTTCTTGAATTGGGCACCGCCAAAAGCACATCGAAGCCAAAATTCCCAGTCTCCGGCAGATCTATATTTGTCGTCAAATAGTCCATATGCTTCATGTAAGTCTCGACGCCACATTGGGTTATTGTGAGGAAGATTACCACGAAGCATGGCTTCTTTGGAAAACTTCTCAAAATTATATCGCTCACAACTGGTTCCCACATCTTCCCAGGAAACGTTAGGTTCTTTAGTAATATAGCTATCGTTATATACCAACGCAACATCTGGATTATTAACCAGAGTTTTAGCCTGATGTTCGAGTGCCCACGGGGCGCGTCGATCGTCACAATTAATATTTGTTATATATTCGCCAGACGACATTTCAATTGCGCGGTTCCAAACCCCATAGACTCCGGGATCTTCCTCCAGGCGCTTATATACGATATTGGGGTGCTTCTCAGCATATTTGAGAATTACACCTTCTTCGAAATCTTCACCTTCTGGATTTGCGTTAAGCATAATCCACTCACACTTGTCGTTAAAAACCGTTTGTCGAGTAACGTCTTCCATTAGTTGCTCGATATACTCTGAGGCATTATAAACAGAGGTGATTAACGAAATATTAGGAATATCTGTGACAGAAACTTCATTAATTTCACTCCCTCCTTGCATCGCCGAAATAAATGCTGCATACATTTTTTCTTCTGAAAAGCGTTTTTTAAGCTGTGTGGCATATCGCCTGCATGCGGACTTAGTTTTCTTGGCTGTTTTGGAATCCGTGAGATCTTCATAACATTGTCTCATTTGCTCTTTTGTTGATTCTTCTCGTGCATATGCCCACATCGACTCCTTGATGAGCACATCAGGCCATACAGCCTGTTCCTGGACGGGGGCCAAATCAAAGGAAATATTATAAAAATGAGATTTCCCCTTTTCATCGCACAAAAAGTCCATATGACCAGACCACCCAACGGTTACAATAGGCAGCCCACTATAAGCTGCCTCAAACAGTGGAAGACCGAACCCCTCCCCGTGTGCCAGCGAAAGCATTGCATTAATCTTGGGGTGAGTGTAAAGTGCGTGAAGTTCTTCATCGGACATTTCGCCATGTAAAAGATAAATTTTACACTTACGATCTTCGTTTGAAAATTGTTTGAGAAGTTCGGATAGGCGACGCATGCATTCTTCACGATCAATAAGACAATTCTTGGCCAAATTTGTCTTAATAACGAGCCCCACATTTTCATCATGGAATTCTTCCACAAACCATTTAATGGTATGCTCGAGGTTCTTTCTAATGCTCCATTGTGTTACATTGAGAAAGTTGAAATCAGTAGTCAAATCAAGCCCAACATCTACCTTTTTATAATTCTTAACGGGGTACCCAACTGCTTCTATCTCGGTTTGAAGACCCACTTCAACCTGATTTCCAGTTTGTTGTTCTTGTGCAACATATGTTGTATCCTGATAAGTGTTTTTCGCATGCTTGGAAACAACAATAATGCGATTCATTGCGTTTCCTGCCTGCAACCAAGGAAAAGCAACCTTGGTTGTTTCCATGCCGGCGGTATATCCAATGTTAACCGGGGCCATATTTTCCCACTCATTGGGAATGGTTACCTGCAATGATTCATCGAACTTTCCACCTTCTTGAATATAAATGACTGTTTTTTCAATGATATCATCCATCCACTTTCTATCTACGGTGTCTTCAGCAATCCAGCTGGTTTGACCCCACTGTAAAGGCTGAATATAAATATCGTATATATCAGGTCGAGAGCGCAAGGCTCTTAGTGCAAATCGACTTTGTTCGCCATATCCCGAACGGGTGAGGACCGGCGCCTTCAAAATAATCTTCTTTCTCATGCTGCAACCTCCAATAAATGCCAGCGTTCGTAATTTTTACGTGTTTCCCACGAACCATACTTATCAACTATTTCGTCCATTAATGTAACCCACCTCTTTTCATATTGATCGAAATTATAATTTTCCTTAACATGTGCAATTCCATTTTCACACATTTTCTTATACACGGCGGGTCTCACATTAAGAGCCCACTTTAATGCAGCCGTAAAATCTTCTTGCGAAATTCGATCTTCATAGATATATGGTACCTGCAGTGAACCGATGATTGCCTTGGATGCAGGCTTAATACCTCTTCCAAACCATTCTTTGCCATTTGTAACTTGTTCTTGAAGTCCGCCGGTCATATTAACAATAATGGGAGTACCGCAAACCAAAGATTCCAACGTAGATAACCCGAATCCTTCAGCGTCGGAAATATTGATTGTATAGTCAACCGCATTATAAACATTGGCCAAGTGCTGTGGATCCACCTTTTCCGTGGACAATAAAACTTGGCCATCAGTGATACCCAAATGCTCAATAAGGTGAGGCAAGTCTTGTCCGTGCGGATCGCGCGGATCTGTGTGCATCAATAAAGTTGCCTTGTCGTGGCCAACCTCATCTAGAAACTCCTTAAACCACCAAATTAAAGTACCACTCTGCTTTCTGCGGGCGTTTCTGTTGTTCCAGAAGAAAAGCTTTTTGTGTGGGTTCTTCAAATTAGTGGTAGAATCCATCGTAATGTTTTTGCGCACTACTAACACATTATCTAAAAGTTGTGGATCTTTAAATTTATGATAAACTGGGGGTACTGCGTGGGGGAGATAATGTGAGGACACTTCGGGCGCCACAGTTTGCACAATCTCATGAGTCACCTTAGAAATACAAACAACTTCATCAGTAGATTTGTAATATTTTGCATTGAAATGTGGCGCTGGAAAGTTATCCCACACATGATAGTATACCATGGGAATATTCGTGCGGACCTCATTTTCAATATCCCACAACCACTCATAAAATCGAGGGTCTGTCATAAACCAAAGTACATCTGGCTTTTCTCGCTGCAAAAGGGAACGAATCATCTCATGTGATCCGTAGCCGTCAATGGGCAAGATCTTAAAATCTTCTCCCCACGGCTCCACCGTTTGCGGCTCATAATTATGGTGTTTCAGGGCGCCACCTAAACATAAAAACCGGTATCTACCAGTTTTAAGAAGGGCTTCCACCATATATTTTGTCTGGGTACCCACCCCAGAAGGTGATAACGGGTGATCTGCTAATACAAGTATCTTTTTCTTTTTCATTTATTCCTCATGGACAGTGTTCTGTCTTATAAAATTTGCAGCCGAAGCCGCCGGTACACGATAAGCGATTCTTAATATAACGCTTATTTTTAATATTGTACAGGGCGGTGTTTAAAAGTTTAAGGGCATTTTCAGTTTTTTTGGCACCGCTCGTTACTCTAAAAAACTCCACTCGGTTTTTCTTAGCTGTTCTTTTAAGCAGTGCGAAGTGGGTTTCTACGTCTTTTGGATCGATATCCATTTTCTGACAAAAGTAGTGTTTGTACAATGTTAACTGATATGTCACCATTTTGTCATTCTTTTTGCGAGAGTCCCAACCCCACGAGCAGGTCTTCCAGTCAAAAATATGTACCTTTCCGTCGGGAGTGCTTACTATTGCGTCTATAAACCCCTTAAAGTTGTACCCTTCTTCTCCTTCAATTTTCTCCATCAAAGGCATTTCAACGGCCATCACTTCATATTCTTCGAAGTAATTATTAAGGACATCTTGAATATCGGGGATAATGCGCTTTCCTTGCCCCATCATATCAAGGACTAGTTTTTTATCTATCTCAATATCGTCATCTAGTGATGCGATGTTCTGCTTTAGTTCTTTCACAAAGAAGTCATCACTCATATCTTCTTTCAGTAGCTTTTTCTCACATACGGTGTGCATGGCAGTCCCAAAGGCAGTGTAAGCGTTCCCCTTGAATCCATCAATTTTATCTACGCGTGTTAATTTATGATAAAAGGCGCAGAACTTCCAATCTTTTAATTCTGAATATGATATATGCGGCATATCCTATATTATAATCCCCTCAGTAGGCATTGTCAAGTTTTTTCGGATCTTGAAGCAATAAAAGTTTTTCATAAAGTTTAGGGCTTACCTTTTTCAAAGTTGTGTGATTGGGATAAAGATAAAAATCCGCAAATCCTGTTGCAAAGTATTCTCTTAGCGATGTTGCTGCATAGGGACTAATAAACAGCCCAGTTAGCAAAGTGGATAACTTATCGTATCCCACCTTTTTATATAAAAACGCATCGAAGTCTTCGCTATATTCCGCGTCCACAAAAAACGATTCTGGTACTTTAAACCCAGTTTTCCATAAAATATCATGCATGTATTTTCGTTTTCTTAAAAACTCATCTTTTATCTTTTCATCTCCATACACAGTGTAGCCGTAAGGTCCCTCTAAAGAGTGAGAGATTTCATGCACAATGTTTTCATACAAGTCGGCAGCATCGTGTTGTACATTGGATATATAAAGGGCGCCACTATCATAAAAGGCATTGAGAGATCTTTCTTCAAATTCGTCAAACTGCCCAAATATAATCATATCGATTTCGGAAAGCAAATGGTTGGGGAGAGATCCTTCTACTTTTGCAATAATCTCTTCAATATTTATATCATCACTCAGCATGCTATCTTTAAAATATACATGTAAGCCGCCAGGAGTATAAAAGTCTCTGCTATTAGACTCAGGCGCGTTCATCTGCGGAGGCACTTTCCTTTTGGAAGGAGGTGTACGCATCGTTTAGTCCTATTTCATAGCCTCTGATGAAATTTTCTTCAGCAAAAGCAAAAGTAAACTCCGGGAATTCGGCTGCGAGCACTTCCGCAATCATATTCACCGTTACTTCCTCTTCGTCTAAAAAGGTACCGGCATAATCAATTAAATAATTCTTTAATGCAGATTCCTTCTCTTTATCTGGTACCGCCAATAGCGGATTTTCTTCCCCGATAGAGGGGGCTTCTTGTTTGTCAGTCATGTATTTTCTCCTTAATTGTGACTATAATAACATGCTTTATAAAAGCTTTCAAGTTAAATTATAAAACTTTCGAGGCGAGTGTGGCCAACTCTGAACGCTCTCCCTTTCGGAAGGTAACGTGCCCCGCTAAATAATGTTCTTTAAATTTTTCAACGGCATGGGCTAAGCCATTAGACGTTTCATTGACATATACATTGTCAATCTGTTCTATATCACCAGTTAATACGATCTTGGTGCCTTCGCCAATTCGAGTAATAATGGTTTTAATCTCGTGCTTTGTGAGATTTTGCGCTTCGTCAATTATAATAAATGCATTAGCAATCGAGCGGCCACGAATATATGTTAGCGCTTCGACTTCAATCTTACCTTTTTCCATATACATCTGGAGGTTTGACCGGTCGCCCATCAAAAACTTTAAATTATCTTGAATGGGCATCAGCCATGGAAGCATTTTCTCTTCGAGAGTTCCAGGCAAAAATCCTATGTCCTTTCCTAGCGGTTGCACTGGACGCGAAACAATAAGCCGATCATAGTGGTTATTATCGGTCCTCAGTCCAATAGTTTGTTGAAGTCCTGCTGCAATTGCCATTAGTGTCTTTCCGGAACCGGCACGGCCCACCAAAGTAACAATTTTAACTGTCGGATCCATCAGCAAATCGATGGCGAATGCTTGCTCTTTATTTCGAGCTGTTATGTTCCAGTCTGGAATTGTTTTGTGAACAATTTTTCTAAGGGGTGTGTGGTGATTCTCAAATCTAGCTAAAGCTGATTTCTTTTCGTTGGAATTGGAAACCATCATAATATATTGGTTGGGTTGCCATGCTTCGTCCGTTTCGTCTTTGCTGATCATGATTTCTTCGTTTCCGTAATATCTGTCAATTACCTGTTCATCTACCGCTTGTGTTACAAATCCTTTATACAATTCTTCGGATGACATGACTGCTTTTTCAGACACATAGTCTTCAGCTATCAATCCAATGGAATCGCAGATGACTCGCATATTAATATCCCGAGAAACAACAATTGTCTTACGGTTGGTGTCCGTCACCTGAACTGCCATTGCTGTGGCAATGATGGTGTGATCTGGGTGTCGAATGTCTAAATCAGGAGGGAAAATGGCGTCTTTCAGACACCCATAAGACATTACTTTAACGATGCCGAGCCCCTTTCCGATTCGGACGCCCTTTTCAAGAGAACCCTTGGCTCGCAACTCATCGAGGATTCTGATGAAATGCCGAGCGTTGGCGCCTACGGAATCCTGGCGTTTTTTATGTCCATCGATTTCTTCCAACACTTTAAGAGGAATAAAAATGTCATTTCTTCCAAATTTAAAGATTGAGTTGGCTTCTGTAAGATATACGCTTGTGTCTAAAACATAGTTCTTTTTTATCGGCATCTATGACCTATTCAATTGTGTTTATAAATAGTCATGGATGATGAATATAGCACTCATCAACCCATTCTTCAAGAAACTTACTCTGAACTTCAAAAGCTTTTGCCGCTTCATAAAGCATTATGTTTCCGGCCTGTGATGTGTTTAAACAGTATCCTACACCGGGCATAGGTATAAAAACGGTATCACTATTTCGAATAAGTTCAATTGGGACTCCAGATTCTTCATGGCCCAGCACAATGCAGGTATGCTTGCTAAAATTAAACTTGTATCTATTAAGAGGTGTCGCTTCATTATTAATCTCCGCTGAAATAAGGTTATAGTCATTTTCACGGGCATATTCCAAAAATGCTCCGGGATTGGAGTATTGCTTTATATCTACATAGTCGCACAAGGTACCGGAAGAGGGGTTTAGAACCCCCTTGTCTGGTACAGAACCTATAACATGCACACATTTCGCACCGAAGCAAGCAGCACTCCGAATGATGTAGCCCAAATTCCCGTCATGCATAAAATTAATAGTGGCAACACTAATTGGGTAAGTTTTCGCAATTTGCTTTTTCTTTTCATATCTTTCTCTTCTTGTTTTTTCTCTCATAATTTTTACTGGAGCGGGTGATGAGATTCGAACTCACGACAGCCACGTTGGCAACGTGGGGCTCTACCGCTGAGCTACACCCGCATGTTTGCGTTGTTTCTTAATAAGTTGCCAGTCAAATACAAACACAATCGGCTTTTCACCTTTCTTGTATGGTACCCCATTGTTGCGCAAATTGTCAACATCTTTCTTATATATTATTTGTGCGTCCCACCCATCTGCACCCCAGCCTACCTTCGGTTTAAGGACGCGTTTTTTCAATTTCACATATACCTTCGGGCCCGCGTGTGATTCGACTAGCACAACATCGCCCACTTTGTACTTCATATATATATGGCTGGGGCAGCAGGACTTGAACCTGCAACGGCCGGGGTAACAACCCGGTGCACATGCCTGGAGCGCTTCACCCCAATTCAGACCACCGTCCTTCTTCGATGTCGATTCCGAGTTCATCCAGAACTTCTAACAGTTTTTCCCAGCGATCATCGCCGGCTTGAGTTGGATCAAAACATACGTAAGTTTTGTCCCAATCAAACCCAGAGAGACCCTGAACATAGCCTCCGCGCTCGTATGTGGTGTCGGCAAACTTATATGGTTCAATACCAAATTTCTTTTCGAACCCTTCAAAGAAGTCCTCTTCGTCATAACTCATCTCATAAGCATCGAAAGCCTCTGTTAGTTTCAACTGTTCAGCAACCGTGCCATTAACTTCAAATCCGTAATAATGTTGGGGATAATATTGCATTGAATCTCTTATGTTAGCTTGGTGTATAGATATTTAATATCTTCGGCTACAGTGTCGCGAAGCTTTGTCAGTTGTGATTGCAAAAGATGATTTTCATCCGCTAATTCACTAATGCGCGTACGAAGCGATGAGATCTTTGAATCCTGCGATTCAATCAGTTGTTGCTGCGTTTGCACATCAGTCTTTAAAGCCTTTACGACCTTGGTTGTTGTATCAGACATATTTTTTATTCTCCTTTTTTTAAAAAAATAATTCCACATTTTCTATCGGGGGTAATTCATTTATTTATCCATACGACCGTAGATCCCTTTTCGCAGGGAGGAGCGGCAGAGTCGATAGTTTCCGGATTGCACCCCAGTGGCAAAATGCACGACTTGCAAACTTTAATAGCTTTAAGTCGGGGCAATCGAGCGCCGGTAATCCAATTAAGCGATTCATGCTCACACTCACAAGACAAAAGGGCTTCCGTTTTCGTTGGATACCAAAAATTGTTGTGGCCTCGTTCAGATAAATAACATTTTATAAAGTTATCAGATTTCATAACTTAAGTTTAACCTCTTTAGGGGCACTTGTCAAGTAAATTCTGAGTTTTTTATTTAGCGTCCCGAATGGTGAGGTTTCACTCTGATCGGTGGAGCTTCAAAATCTCTTGTTTTAGTAATCAAGTCCGATGAGCTTTCTACTTTTTCTTCGCCGCCAATTCCCCACAATAGCTCTACACCAAGCTCATTGCACAATAGCACCTCTGGTGTATTATTCTTGCCGCGGTCTCCACCGTTGGCAAAATATGTTGGTCTGTGTCGTCGAATTGCGTCACATACGGTTCCGTCTGCATCATCCACAGAGTCGACCAAAATTACTCCCTTAATCGCATCCAGGATTTCATAGCGGGCTTTAAAATCCATAAAATTAAATCCTTTTTTGCGATGAAGCCATCCATCCGAATTGGCAATAACTATAACATCACCTACTTTGGCGGCTTCGCGAATCATACGAATATGTCCGACGTGAACGGGATCAAAACCACCACTAACCATGACAGTTGCTTTTTCTTCTTTACTCATTGAAGTCTCCTACTTCTTCTTTTGGTTTCTTGCCTTACGGCGATTCTTGCGGCGCTTAGAACCCATCTTACGCCGGCGACGGAACCGACGATGTTTTTCCTTATGACTCATTCTTCCTCCTGGGTTTTTACGTAAGCTGCTTCGACCAGGGCGCCCTCTGGGGGCATATATAACAAATTAATTGTATTTGTTGGCTCGTCATATTCCCACCGATCGGTTTCAAACCTATCAACATATACTTTAATACTATCTGGGATTGGTGTGTAGGTTAATTTGATATAATCGACCGGCCCTACCAAAAAAGTACTGTTGGAAAGCCATAACTCCCAATTGCTGCAAATATCAATGGCATCTTTGTTATAGTGCCTCGCAAGATCAATATACTTGGTACCAATGTTGGCCGAATAGTCTGTGTATTCACACTCGCTATCTGGAACTGTGACTATCGACACCACATCTCTTTGAACTCCCGCAAATTCAGATCTAAGCCAGTCAGCAAATACATTGGTGGGAATTCCACTTTGCTCTTCTTCGTCTGATACAAAGATAAAAAGCTTGTCCGCGGTCTCTCGAAAAAATGTAACCGATTCAGGCATCGTATTTGTAAAATCATATAGTGCCGAAAATCCAGCTTCGATTGAATCTCCTCCCAATGTCCATGGGGCGATGATAAAATCGATTATGGGCGTTGAATTGTCAAAAATACCGACAAAATAAGGATCCCGAAGGGAAGTATTAATAAAGGCAATATTGTAATCATTTGTAACTGTGTTTAGATCATTGCGCAACAATTCCGCTCCGGTGCTTACTTGGTTATAATTATCATTCATGGAGCAGGATGTGTCCAACAATACCAACACATCTATCTGTTCGGGTTTGGATGGTTGAATGAAGGAATCAATATAAATGTCAGTCGGGAGGATTTCTTCTACTTGTATTTCTTGTGTTGTAACACCGTAATCCGCTGCGCACCCGAACATACATGCCAATAACAAAAATTTGATTTTTTGAATAAACATTCCACTATTACTTAGTTTTATCAGAGGGAAACTGTTTGTTTTTTGCTAATCATGATCAATTGATAGAGTGCGGCCGGTGATAGATCTTTACGATCATAAATTTTAATGGTGCGCCAATCAAGCACGCACGCTATACGTAATGCGTAGGCAATCCATTCACTACAATACCACCTTTTGCGATGTTTAATGCGCCACGGGAGAAACTGAGACAGGAGCATCCCAACCCAATCATACCCTTGTCCTTCTGTATCTTCAAAGAACTCCATAATAATATCGACTTGTTCTTGCGTTACTTGTAAGGTTACGAAATCCCAATCAGAATATTCTATAATAAACTTTTTTCTGCTATCTACTTTCGATTTTAAAAAGGGACTAATCCCAAGCCAAGTAATTCTATCCGGCAGCACCAATTCGGCATGACTATAAATACTTTTAGTCCACCAACGAACAATCTTATTTAAAAAATTGCCTTGTCCTTTATAAAATGCTATCCTTATTTCCACTTTTTATATCAATCAAGAACGTTCCCTAAAATATACAACAGTCACCGGATCGACACAAAACTCGCGCGTTCCCGGTGGTGCACCTATAGAATGGTCGGTGACAACTACAAAAGTATATTTGTCCCACTCACTATTCTTATCTTTTGCTTGGCTACATTGAACTGTTGTAATGACACCTCTCCCCTTCACTTCCACCAGAGTTTCACAACTATTTCCCAAATTAACCAAAAGCCCATCTAGACATGGGCTATTAGTTGCATCGAAAGTAGGGCCCGGATATCCGGATAAGTCGTACATATTTGGTGGAGGCGGAGAAGGACTTACATGCTTAGCACACGCTGTCAGCATCAAAGCAAAAAATGCTTTTTTTAACATAGAAACCTCCAAACCCCTTTATTTTATTGTATCTCGTACACAAGTACATATTAGATAATTTAGTTTTGATCGAGCATTTCTATTAATTGTGCTTTTCTTAGTCCAGTATAGCCCTTAAGTCCTCTTTCTTTAGCTAAAGCTTTAAGCTCGGGTACCTTAAGTGCACTTAATTCATCTAAATGAATGACGTCATTTGGAACTTCCGTTGTGGAAACAGTGTTCTCTGACGATGTAAACGCTGCTAAAGCATTTTGAATTTCGCAGATTTTATCCGATATCCAACTCATATATTCTCCTTGTTTGTTTTCGCTGAAATAGCCTTTCTCATATAATCGAAGCTCTTTCTCTTAGATTGTACCACATTGATAACCTCTTCTGTAGGTAGATCGTACTGTTCCTTGATTTCCCACAGGGACTCTTCAATGGCGTCTATCGTATCTTGTTCGTGAAAAAGATTTTCCGGAGATGCAATATTTTTCTTCTTAAACCAACTAAACATAATAATAAATGGTGGAGGTGGCGGGAATTGAACCCGCGTCCGCAATACGTCCAAAGTTAAGTCATTCACAAGCTTAGACCGTTTATACTACACATACAGCCAAGTGGAGGTAGTTTGTTCCACATCGCTCACTACCATATTACGATGGGTGGTT
>Ga0208553_1000035_pt1 | contig 70162 bp, 74 predicted proteins | sample 6_EtaG_FD_184079 | JGI IMG/M metagenome (GOLD analysis project Ga0208553, IMG submission 184079) | Marine viral communities from the Subarctic Pacific Ocean - 6_ETSP_OMZ_AT15160 metaG (SPAdes) (version 2) | ecosystem: Environmental > Aquatic > Marine > Oceanic | place: Pacific Ocean | collected...
CGGCGCAATATGCTAAAAAATATTATGCGGAAGGTGATGAAGCAGCTGGTCAAAACTATATGCAAATTAGGGGATTTCTTGAGGGCCCGGCCAATGAGATGCTGTCACAATATGACGAGACCCAAATACCGTCGATAAACTTGTGGATGGATGATTTTGACCCCGGCTCTCATAAAGCAGTCGGACAGTCGGTTCCTGCAGAATATTCTACAGGTACCCGGGCAAGCAAAAAGGTTCTGTCGATGGGCAGATACGGCACTTGGGGTCGCGCCGGCAGCATTGGCATACTTGCGAGCGTTTGAGAAGCAAAATAAAAGGATACTAAGCATGAATGGATTAGCAACATGAAGAAACTATTTGAAAATTGGCGAAAGCACTTAAACGAACAAGAACTGCCACCCGGAGTGGAGATTGCAGAGCCCAACCCGTTTGGAGAACTAATATCCACATTCAACAGGATAACAACACCTGACGGGCTTGAAATAGGAACAAGGCTTTCAGCACAGATGCAATGGGGACAAGGGGTGCCTGAGCCATATGTTTACATTATGGATCATGAACGCGGTGATAAATCTATCGCGAGATTTAAAACTCCCGAGAGTTTTAAAAATGCAATAGAACAAGCTCCAGAAGCATTTGAAGTAGATGAAAATCCCTATGATCAAATTATGAATTATGGAGAATTACTGAAACATCTTTCGGATAACTAAGTATGAATGGATTAGCAACATGAACAAACTATTTGAAAATTGGAATAAATATTTGAATGAGCAAGAAGGCTCAATAGATATAGAGAGTATCATCAACAATGCTCTAAAAAATGCTGAACTGCCCCTCACGGCACAAGATGTAAAAGCATTTTATCACGCAAAACCTAGCGAGAGGATTTTTCTTATTCCGACAGATGATCAGTATGCTGCGATGAGTCCCGCATATCGACCAAAAAGAGGCGGACCCGGAAAGGATGAATGGGTATTCCCGGAGGAGCGCCCACAGATGCCAAATATTGACGCCGGCAAAGTGGAGGTAGATATAAATACTCTTGTTGACGCTCTCTCGGACGCAGGCCTCTCAAGCTGGAGCGAGACGCAGTATGTAGGCCCCTCCTACAGCAATGCTCCGATTCCATCTGGTTGGGCTTATGACCCCGAGTGGGGGTGGTACCGTGCCGAAGAAGAACCTGGAGAAGAATGGGAGATAGAGTGGGGAGATTATAAATGAGTTCAATGCGCCCTATTATGGAAAGTTGGCGAACCCACTTGATAGAAGATATTGTCCCCCTCACAGAGGAGCAGATTGGGTTTGCCATGCATGCCGAACAGCAGCGCATAGATGAGCTTCACCTTCTTATGGGAGATGCAACGCTTTTGGAAGAATGCTGGCTTGACGAGAGTATACTGTTGGAGTTTGGTTTGGCAGATGTAGGACATATTGCCCTGGACGCACTCGGTCTTATTCCGGGATTGGGAGAAATTGCCGATGGAGCAAATGTTTTATTTTATGCTATGCGAGAAAAATTTTTAATGGCTGCTTTCTCGGCTATATCCATGATCCCCACTGTAGGAGATCTCATCGGAAAGGCCGGCAAATTAGCTACTTATCTTGGTAAGGCTGGTGCAAAGGGTGCCGGCAACGCTGTTGCATTTTTGGGAAAAATGTTAGGTAAGCATTGGGCGAAAATCAGTAAAGGATTAATGGGAATGGGTAAGAGTAAGAAATTAGGAAAATTTGTCCAACCCATGATGAATGCGATTAAAAAATTCATGGGCACAATCGCAAAGAACCCAGCCTCAAAGGAAGCAGTTGTAGGACTTCAAAAGGCAGTTGGTACTCAAGCCACTAAGGCTGCAAATCCCGGCAAGGTGAAAAAGGCAGCCAATTTCGCTAAGAAAGTGTATGCTAAAGGAGCAGGACGCAGGAATCTTGAACTTACAACTGGTGTAGGAGACGAAGAAGAAGAGGAACAAGCAGTTTAAATGAAAATCACCAACTCACAATTTAAGCAACTTCTTAAAGAAGAGATTAAACAGACTTTAAGTGAGCTTGGTGGTTTGGCTGGTCAACTGGGTGCAGTCGTAGGTCGCAACGAACCACCCATGGAAGATCAAGCACCCATGGAAGATCAAGCAGACTCCCTCATTCGAGATAAAGCTTTTGCGATGTTTAGGAATCTAGGGCTAGAAGAGAAGGAAAGTGAAGTAATGAAAGACACTATCGCGATTAACGATCTTATAGAACTAATGAACCGAATTCCCAAAATTGGTACTGCCAACGAAGAGGAAGCCGTATGATGCAAATAGAAAAAGACAGACTGTACGAAATCATTCTTGAAGAATATTTGCTTGCAGAAGGGCACGCCGGTACCGAAGCCGCCGAAGAGTTGCTAAAGAGAATAATGGGCGACAAATATAGACCTCCCGAAGAGCGAGATCCGGCGCGATATGCAAAGCACCACGGGGATACAGAGCCAATGGAGAAACCACACGCCCCAGAAGAAGAGGATGAGGATCTTACAGGCGTCGTAGATGCCGGCGAAACTTATCCAATCGATCCGGAAGGAGATGAGACACCCTTTCGTGTACGACAATCACTGAGTCCCGACTCATTAGCTGACGCGATTGGTGAACTGATTCACGGCAGAGACCCCGAAGAAGTAGCAGAGATTTTTCAGATCGCTTTTGAGAGACTTCCCGGTGTCGAGCTATCCTCTCCTGGCGATGAAGATTATCCGGGAGAAGAAACTCTCTACTCTCCGGGAGCGGAAGGCCGGCCCGTCGCAGGTTTCCAATTAGAAGAATTGATGGAACTGATAAGAGAAGTGATGGAAGAAGGCGACTACCACGACATGGGTGGCGAAGATGAAATGTATGACGTGATGGATAGCGATCCCTTCGCAGTGGCGGACTTTATGGATCTTGATTATGAAAAGTTCGAACAGGCATGGGCTGACGATCCATCTCGGCTTTCTGATATTGCGTTAGTTAATTATGCAAAGAAATATGAATTTGATAAAATAATCGTGTATGATGGTGACGGAGATCTAGCAAACAGAGAAGAACTCGAAGACGTCATCGCCATCGAGATACCCAAATTACAGGCATCAGATCGATATTAAAAATGTATGAGCTTTCAACTAGACAAAAAGCAAAGAGTTAAAGAAATATTAAAGTGCGGTAAAGATCCGTCTTATTTTCTCAACACATACGCCCGTATATCCCACCCGATGCACGGGTTGATTCTTTTTGACACATACGATTTCCAAGATGAACTTCTCAAAGAGTTTAACGACTACCGATTCAATGTCATTCTTAAGGCGAGACAGCTAGGAATCTCAACGATTACAGCAGGTTATATTGTGTGGATGATGCTTTTTCACCGCGACAAGGCAATTCTGGTTATGGCAACCAAGTTCGCCACCGCTGGAAACCTTGTGAAGAAGGTTAAGAACATCATGCGCAACCTTCCCGACTGGTTAAAGATTGCTACTATTTCGGTCGACAACCGCACTTCCTTTGAATTGTCCAACGGATCATCAATTAAAGCTACTTCTACCTCGGGCGACGCCGGCCGTTCAGAAGCTCTATCCTTGTTGGTGCTAGATGAGGCCGCGCACATTGAGGGGTTGGATGAGTTGTGGACTGGTCTGTATCCCACTCTTTCAACCGGTGGGCGCTGTATTGCATTGTCCACCCCCAACGGTGTCGGAAATTGGTTTCATAAAACTTGTGTGGATGCCGAAGCAGCCGCCAACAACTTTCACCTAACTACACTACCGTGGGACGTACACCCCGACAGAGACGAAGAGTGGTATGGGAAGGAAACGCGCAACATGTCCAAGAGACAAATTGCGCAAGAGTTAGCATGCAATTTCAATACTTCGGGAGAAACAGTTATTGATCCGGAGTGCATGGAATGGCTACTTGCAGAAATTAAAGAGCCAAAGTATCGAACAGGTTTTGATCGCAATTTTTGGATTTGGGAAGAGTTTGATCCTACCTGCAATTATCTGCTGGTAGCTGATGTTTCTCGCGGCGATGGTGCCGATTATTCAACCTTTCAGTTGATTAAACTTGAAACACTCGAATGCCTCGGAGAATACCAAGGCAAGCCAACAATTGATATGTATGCAAATATGCTCAACAGCATCGGCCGAGAGTTTGGAACATGCATGATTGTGGTCGAGAATAACAATATCGGATTTTCGGTTTTAGAGAAACTAATAAACGAACACCAATATCCTAATGTATACCACTCAGTCAAATCAACACACGAATATGTCGAACAATACCAAGCAGAATATATGAACAGTGTAATCCCCGGCTTTACCACTTCTATGAAGACGCGCCCACTCATCATTGCAAAACTGGAAGAATTCATCAGAAACAAACTAATTAAGGTATATTCATCTCGCACAGTTAACGAAATGAAGACCTTTATATGGAGGAACGGTAAGCCACAGGCCATGAAAGGCTACAATGATGATTTAATTATGGCACTAGCCATCGCATGTTGGGTGAGAGATACCGCGCTACAAGCCAACAGTCGAGACCTAAATTATCAAAAAGCTTTCGTAAATGCCATCTATACTACCAAAAAAACTATGAATACACAAATTAAAGGTCAAGAAGGCTATAAAAAAGATAACGTTTTTGATAAAATGAACGAAGCGAAAGATTTATATAGTCAATATAAATGGATTATAAAGTGAGAACATAAATGCCCCCTAACGACAGAAACCCCCGCAATAGCGAAAACAGCTTATTCAAAGCTTTAACTCGTCTTTTCTCTGGCCCGATTATTAATTACCGGTCCCAATCAGGCCGACGCATCCGGCGCCAACACTTGGACAAGTTTTCGTCTAGGTTCCAGACAGCTTCCGGACAACAGTTTAAGAAGACTCTATATAATCCTCTTGACACGATTGCCACCAACGCAATCCAAAACCAGCGCCGTTCCGAGCGATATATCGATTTTGATCAAATGGAGTACATGCCGGAGATTGCTTCCACCATGGACATCTATGCAGATGAAATGACGACCTATTCTGAGTTGCGACCCATGCTTAACATCAAGTGCCCCAACGAAGAGATTAAAGCCGTGCTGGCTATCCTCTTCGATAGCATTTTGAATCTCAAGTATAACTTGTTTGGCTGGGCCCGAACCATGTGCAAGTACGGAGACTTTTTCCTGTACTTGGAAGTGGATGAGAAATACGGAGTCCAAACGGTAATCGCTCTGCCTCCCCAAGAGGTTGAACGAATGGAGGGACTAGACTCCACCAACCCTAACTACGTGCAGTACCAGTGGAACTCAGCAGGAATGACATTTGAGAACTGGCAAATTGCTCACTTCCGCATTCTCGGTAACGACAAATATGCACCTTATGGTACATCCATCCTAGAGCCTGCACGCCGAATCTGGCGCCAACTGGTTCTGATGGAAGACGCCATGATGGCTTACCGAGTCGTGAGATCATCAGAACGTCGAGTATTCAAGATCGACGTCGGTGCCATTCCCCCACAAGATGTGGAGCAATACATGCAGAAGATTGTCACTAATCTTAAGCGTCACTCCGTTATCGACAAGAACACTGGCCGCGTTGACTTACGTTATAACCCCATGAGCATTGAAGAGGACTATTTCCTTCCAGTGCGACCCGGCTCTGCCACAGCAATCGAAAGCCTCGCAGGCGCCCAGAACATCACTCAGATTGATGACATTAAGTACCTGCGCGACAAGCTCTTTTCCGCGCTAAAAATTCCCCAGGCATATCTTGCCATGGGCGAAGGCGCCGCAGAAGACAAGACCACGCTGGCACAGAAGGACATTCGCTTCTCGCGAACAATCCAAAGGTTGCAGCGCGTTATTATTGCTGAGCTAACGAAGATCGGCATTATCCATCTTTATACTCTTGGTTTTAGGGGAGACGACCTGCTCGGCTTTGAACTTACCCTCAACAATCCCTCGAAGATTGCAGAACTTCAAGAGCTTGAACATTGGAAGCAAAAGTTTGACATCGCAGGGTCTGCCACTGAAGGTTACTTCTCGCGGCGGTGGGTATCCGAACATGTATTCGGAATGTCCAGTGAAGAATTCATGCGCAATCAGCGCGAGATGTACTATGACCGATCCCACGACGCTGCCCTACAAGCAGTTGCCGAAGCCGCAGCCGCCGGAGAAACTGGTGGTGGCTTAGGTGGCGATCTTGGTGATGACCTCGGCGGTGACCTCGGAGGAGATCTCGGAGGAGACCTTGGAGGACCCGAAGAGATGCCTGCCGGTGAGGCTGGCGGAGAAGAGGGGGGCGAAGAGTCATCACTTTTGGCAGTACCGCCCGGATCTCGCAACGCCCCGCGTCTTACGCCGGGTTCCAAGGGGAAGGTGTATAAGTCACGAAGAGTGGATCGGCGAGACGCAGGAGCACGCAAACGTTCGAATGCTGCTAAATATGCGAAAGAGAAAAGCAGCGCTACTTTGCGTAATATAGTCCCAGGACTCACCGATATCAGCACCTTAAAAAATGGTTCTGGTCTAGGGATAGGTATTTATGAAGATGACCAATCTATTTATAGCGTACACGAATTGGCAGAGGAGGACAAGGTTTTTCAAATTAATGAATCGGTTCGAACTCTACTTAGAGATTTAGATTCTAGTAAGAAAACTTTAACGGAGCAAAAGAATGAAGATAAGACACAATAAGAAGCGTAACACAGCCTTTATATATGAGGCTCTTGTTCGTGAAAACACAGTAGCACTTCTAAAGGGAGACACCGAACGACAACAAGCAGCAATGAATGTGATTAAGAAGCACTTCAGTGGAGACTCAATTCTCAAAAAAGATTTAGACTGCTATCGTTCGTTATATGAAAACCAAAGCTTTGATTTGATTACCTCCGAAAAAGTACTTAAAGAATCCAAGCTCCAACGGCGCCTCCTGTCTCCAGATATACTATTTGATCAGCAAAGCGATTTGATTCACGACGTTAATAAAACGCTTTCTCCTTCGGTGTTTAACAACTTTGTTCCGAACTATAAGACGATTGCCACCATCGCCCAGATTTTTGGAGACAACACCTCTCCCAAAAACCGCGTTATTCTCGAAACCCAAATTCTAATAGGTATGCGATCTTCACCGGAAGAGGTCAAGTTTGAAGAAAAGATAGATGATGTGGTTTATAGGTCTTTCGTCAAGAAGTTTAATGAGAAGTATGACGGAGAATTGCTGGAAGAACAAAAGCAACTCTTAAGCCATTATATCTCTTCTTTCGCGGACAACGCGTTGGAACTGAAGGTCTTCTTAAATGAAGAAATCGGGCGCCTGAAGGAAGTAATCCAAGAAGCCCAAAACAATGAACATATTAGTGCCGACGACGACATGTCCACCAAGGCACAACAGATAGTAACCAAGCTTGAGTCATATGCGACTCAAGGCGTTAATGAAAACGTCCTCACGACAATTCTCAAAACACAAAAACTAGCAAAGGAACTTACTACAGATGGCGGTGATAATTAAGATTGGCCCTAAAGCCAATGAAAAAAAGGTGAGACTTGAAATTGATGCCCGCAAAAGTTTAAGCGGGGACGTCATGGTGTTTGATCATGGTGACATCGATATCGTGCTCTCTCCCGAACAAAACAAAGTTATTGCCTTTCCCAAGGATGTACCCAGTGATATGGTCTATGGCGCACAAAACCGTCTCTTTGCTCACCTCAAGAAGCGCGGAGTCGTTATTCCAGAATCCATTAAGGCTGGATCCTTTTTCGGCTCCTTCGAAGCTACAATGCAAAAGCCCACTAGTGAAGAAATTAACGCCCCTAAGCTAGCTTTAATTAATATCTCAAACTTTATTGATGAAGAGCGTCCTTACTTCGAAAGCACCGATGCTATCATCTCGATGACGGACGATGAGCTTCTGCATCCCGACAAGACCGACTCCACCGAACTTGGCGAAGTGCCCCAAGCTGTTGAAAAGGGCTCCATCCGTCCCGGATATATTAGAGATCCCTATTCACTTAACTATCTCTATACAATCTAGGAGTTTTTGATGTCCGACATGCATTTAATAATGAATGGCTGGAGAGGGTATCTCCTACAAGAACAGAAGAATCAACTTCTCTTCGAGGACTGTTCATACATTACAAAGGTTTTGGGAATTTCTCTTCCCCTCACGGAATCTGGAGATGTCGCCCCACTAACAGAACATCTTAAACAGGAAATCTTGAGAGAACAGATGCTTCTTGAAAGTTTCTGGGATGATGCGGTCCAGACGGTCAAGACCGCCGCGGGTGCTGTTGCCGGCAAGTTTATCGATGCCGCGGCCGGAATTAAAAAGTTTGGCGAAGAAGGCTGGGCTATCATAAAACAGCTGTATCGAGTCGCAACAAATCCAGAATTAATTCCCAATTTCACGGGCGCCATATGGAAAGTGAATTTAAGACACAAGTGGCGCTACGGACTGAAGCCCATATTGGAAGCTTTAATACAAAGATTGCCGACGTGGGATATGCCCAATTTTGCTTCTATTGCGCAAAAGGCCCTAGACACTATAAATAAAGTAATCGAGTCGGTTAAATCCATGTCAGGATGGAAGAAAGCAATCGCCACAGCCGGCTTATCCATAGGGTTTACGTGGATATGGGACAAGGTAAAAGATTTTGTAGAGGATTATACGGTGCTGAACAAAAAGCTTGAATCGGACGAGAGTGAAGAAACGGCCGAACAGTTTAAGACGTGGCTTAAGAACGCGGTCAATAATGCCTTTCTCAATATCTTAAGGACTCAGTTTGCTGGAATGATAGAAAAACTTATTTCGGTATCCACGGGAGTCAAGGGGTGGTGGGATACAGCAGTCGCTGCTGTCGGAGGGGTCGAGCTGGTTATCAGCGCGCTCGGCACTTCTTTGTCGAGATTCGCCCGGCACACTGGCGGTGGAAAAAAGATAAACTTTAGTAAACTAAATGCTGCGGAAACTTAAACATTAGGAAATAAAATGGAACTACTAACATTCATACTATGCGCTTACGGCTTAACACAAATAATTGTATATGGTAAAGTCTTTAATAGAATTCGCCCCGCTAAAGGAAATCTTGGAGCCCTATTTAGATGTCCAATGTGCATGGGATTCCATGTAGGTTGGTTTTTAATGCTACTTTCCCCATTTACGGAACTATTTAGCTATGACGTTTCCGTCGTTAACTTTTTCCTACTTGGATGGGTGTCGTCAGGAACATCTTACATTTTAAATATGGTCTTTGGAGACCACGGAGTTAAATATGAACACAAACATTTGGACAAATAAGTGGATGCTTCAACCAGTTCGACATTGCTGTAAGGGGTCTTAGCTGTGGGGCAGAAACTGCTAAGAGAGTATTACGAATTATGTGAGGGGGGTGTCTGTCAGGATCTCCTCACGGAGGATGAAAAGCGCTACGTGGCTGACGGAGGAATGATCCTCTCAGGCAAGCTACAAGAAGCTGATATCCAAAACGGCAACGGCAGAATTTATCCCCACAAGGTTTTAATGCGCGAGATGCAAAACTATGCGAAGCTCGTCAAAGAACAGCGCGCCATCGGAGAACTGGATCATCCCGACGATTCAGTTATTAACCTGAAGAATGCGTCACATCTCATCACAGAAGTTTGGTGGGACAACAAGAGCGTAATGGGAAAAGTAAAAGTATTGAATACACCTTCGGGGGGTATTCTTCGTTCTCTCGTGGAATCCGGAGTAAAGCTGGGAATCTCCTCTCGCGGCATGGGATCCGTTAGCGAGACGCAAGGCACCACCATGGTGGAAGATGATTTCCAATTAATTTGCTTTGACTTTGTATCGGAACCTTCTACTCCCAACGCATTTATGATGAGAGAGGCGAAAGATTTCCAGTTCAATGAGGTCTTAACCAAGGCAGATAAGATCAACAGATTACTAAATGAGGTGTTAGATGAAGAAGGCTGATTTAAAGCAGCTAATTAAGCCGCTAGTGAAAGAATGTATTCACGAAGTGCTATTAGAGGAAGGAATGCTTTCCAATATTGTTGCGGAGGTGGCCAAAGGAATGCAGCGCGCCCCGCTGGTGGAAGCCCAAGCGCCGACCCCAACAAAACGAGTAGCACCCGAGGATTCTCGGCGTATGAAAGAGACTCGACAAAAAATGAATGAGCGCCGACAAGGTTTAATGGATGCTATCGGTAACGATGCCTATAACGGCGTTAATTTGTTTGAAGGAACAATTCCAATGGGCCGCGAAGAAGCGGCCCCCGCTGCAGGCTCGGTAGACTTAGGAAATGCACGTGATCAGGGTGTCGATATTAGTTCACTTGTGGGAGGAGCCTCTCGCATGTGGAATGCAATGAAGTAGGTATTTAATGAAGAGCAGAAAAGGGGCAAATGTTGTTGTAACATCTCGCGAGTGTCGTGGAAATCATGAGAGAATGATCCGGCGATTTATCAAAAAAACAAAAAAACAAAGAATTGTGGAGCAAGCCAAGGAACGTCGGCGTTATAAAAAGCCCTCCGAGGCAAAACGAGACAAACGCAGAAAGGCTGAGAGGGTGCGCATCCGCAATGAACAAAAGCGCTTAAGAATGCAAGAAAGGCGCAATAGAAAAAAATAGAGACTATTTACAATGAAGTCAACAAATTTAGGAGTTTTCAGATATGGCTAATCAAAGTCCCACAATAGGATGGCAACGAGAAGTTGGCATCAATATGGTCGGTGCCTACCAAGTTAGTGGGCGCCCCTTTGCCAGCGGCTCAATCAACGCATCCACTGCGCAGAAGGTACAGTTTCCATATGTAACGCGATGGGTTACCGTTATCAATAGCAGCGCTCAGCCCGTTCGCGTAGGGTTCTCGCAGAATGGAGTAAGCGGAAGCCACACCGACGCAACCTACTACTTCGTAGTCCCCAAAGCAGACACCAGTAACGGAGGCCAGACCTCTAGCGGGCGCCTTGAACTTAAGGTTTCAGAATTGTGGTTGTATTCACCCGGCGTGGTAAGCGACGTATCTGTAATTGCCGGTCTGACAACCATTAATCATAACAAAACAAGCGGTTCTGCCGGGCCGAGTTGGTCAGGGTCCGTAGGAGTTGGCTAAGCGTGGCAAGATTTCGTTGGGCATATGTAGACTGCACTGATCAAGTAACACATGCTGGGCCAACAGGGTCAGTACAGTTCTTGACAGGCGCTAATGCAACGAGCGGTTCTGCTCGTTTCCTGTTTATGACGGCGTCCAACACTCTACACCTAACAGGTACCCTGAATGTGTCGGGTACGATCAGCGCGAGTCATTATCATATCAAGAATGTGACCGAGATTGATGCTAGCGGCTCCACATTCTTTGGCGATAGCAACGACGACCTTCATATTAGAACTGGAAGCATGTCCGTCGGAACAAGTGGTAATACCATTATCTTGCGCGTAGACAACACCACCGAAGCTGTGACAGTCAGGGGCTTTGGCGGTCTGTATGAGCCGGTTACGGTCACAAGTTATACCGCTAGCGCCCCAAGTTATATTATGGGGGTGCAGAATTCAGCTAATGTGCGCATTGAAATCCCTAGCGCGTCTACCTATGGGTCAGGCGCTCTTCTTATTGTTAAAGATGAAGCCTCCTCCCGCGCCGGCACAGACATTGTGTTGTCAGCCGCGTATGGAACGGCAATTGATGGCGGTAATTCATATACTTTAACTGGTTCTAATCCAGCAATTAGTTTATATTCTAACGGCGCCAATTGGTTTGTCTTCTAATTAGTTTAGGAGGCGCCTCAGATGGCATATAATGCAGTATCTGGTACTTTAATTGCGGCCCAGAATTATATTCCTAGCGATTTGATCGTTGGAAACGTGGTTTCTGGTAACTTAAGCACGTCCGACGCAGCTAGCGTCATTAACGTTCCGCGTGTGTCCAATGCGACGAACAACGCTATTCTAACGAATGTGGGCGGCGACGCCAACACCCTTACATGTGAGTCCAATCTCACATTTGACGGTAGTTCAATGGTAGTCACGGGTGATCTTACCGCTAGCGTGGCTATATCGGCATCGTTTTTTGAAGGAGATGGAAGCCGACTCACCAACCTGCCGGGCGGCGGTGGCAGTGGCGGTGGAATATTCACCACAATCAACGCCTCGCAAGCTTATAGTACGAGCAGTATTCAAATAGGCTCAAACGCCACTCCCGCGCATGTATTATCTGTGGATGGCACATCATTCTTGAGCGGCACCGTGACGGTCACAGGAAGCCTGGTGGTGTCCGGCACCATGCAACTAGAGGGGAATCTCCTTCCTTATGACGCAAACATTCGCGATTTAGGATCGGCAGCCAAGCCATGGCGCGACTTATACATTTCCGGCAGTTCTATCCATTTTGGTAGCGATGTTTTGAGTGTCGAGAACAATAGTTTGAAATATGGCTCAGGTAGCACCACCAAGGGCTTTGATGTCGGATTTATGAATTTCAAAAATAACGGAATCTTTATGGATCCCGGTCGAATCTTCCAACTGCGCGCTTATCAGATGCGCTTTTTCGGAGGAATCGCTTACATGAGAGTCTCCGTGTCCGACAATTATATAATTAAAAGTGTGGATTATTTAATAGGCATAGATTCTGGGGAACTGGCGAACTCAATTACACTGACTCTCCCTCTGGCTAACGCACTTTTAGATGGACAGACGTTTGTTGTAAAAGACGAAGGGGGAACCATTGACACCTATCCGGTCACCATTATATGCTCCGGAAGCGACACAATTGATGGTCAAAATCAGGTTGTTTTAGAATCACCCCATGCATCCGTTTCGATTTATTGTAATGGGCTTAACAAGTACTTCATTTATTGAGGCTTGAGTCTGCTCGGAGAACTATTTATAAGCGCACTTCTCACTTATAATATGGAGGGTTTTAAAATATGGCTTATAAGTTTCAATCGGAGTTAGCTATCCTTAGTGGTGCTATTTCTCCTTCAAATGACGATGTGTTCGATCTTGGTATTGCTGCAGCACAATGGAAGGATCTTTACGTTGACGGTGTCGCTTACATCGACGTCCTTGGCGCCGACGCCGATCCTACTACTGCCTACATTGGTGGTGGCGAGATCGACGCTACCATTGTCGGTGGCGAAACACCGGCATCTGGTTCTTTCACTGTTTTGACCTCTACTTCTACATTGGTCATGCCGGACAATACTTCCGGCAAGCTGCTCATTGCTGATGGCAATGACTATGAAGAGTGTGCGCTGTCTGGTGATGCTACGCTCGCTTCTGGCGGCGCGCTAACAATCGCTAACGACGCTGTTACTCTGGCCAAGATGGCTAGTCTTACTCGCGGTTCTATCATCTATGGTGATGCATCTGGCGACCCGGCTAACCTTGCAAAAGGCTCCGCGGCTACGCTGCTTCAGTCCGATGGGACTGATGTCTCATACGTAGCAATGTCTGGTGATGCTACCATCGCTGCTGGTGGGGCAATTACAATTGCTGATAACGCTGTTACTTTGGCTAAAATGGCCGGACTCGCTCGTGGTAAGATTATTCTTGGTGATGCTTCTGGTGATCCATCAGCCCTTGCTGTTGGTTCCGCACATCAGTTCTTCCAGTCTGACGGCACAGATGCTGCTTGGGTTTCAATGAGCGGCGACGTTACATTGGCCGCAGGTGTTGCTTCAATTGGCGCAACTAAAGTCACTGATGCTATGCTCAATGACGACGTTGCTACTGGCTTAGCTGGTGTTGGCTTGTCCGCTGGTTCTGGTGTCTTAGCTCTCGACCTTAACGAGTTAAGTGCTGGAGCCGTAGACGTCACTGCCGATAGCATTGCTATTGTCGACGCCAACGACTCCAACGCATCTAAGAAGGAAAGCATTGTTGACCTTGTTGCTGCAATGGCTGGTTCCGGTCTTACCGCCACCAATGGTGTTCTGTCTTCGGACGCTTCTCCAGCCCCTACCTCACACGGCGATGCTAACGCTACCCTTGTTGAAGGTATGAACTGGAGTTCGACTACGTTCACTGCCGATCGCACTTGGACGCTTCCAGCTTCTCCGGACTCTGGTGATGTTGTCACCGTGAAGGCGCCCACGAACGCTGAGACCTATGTACTTATTGTCTCTAAGGCTGGTTCTCAAACCATTGATGGTCAAACCATCGTGGTTCTGAACTCACCGAATGCTGCTATATCGTTTACCTATGTCGGTTCCGACAAGTGGCTAATCACATAAGTCGATTATTCGTCTTTACAGGATTGTCTTTATTTACTGGATGCCCCTCTTTTGGGGGGCATCCTTTTTTTGTGACTATTTATTCTCGGAGGCGCTAATGAAAACTTTAGACCTACACGGAATGTACCACGATGCCGTTCAGCGACATGTGGAAAACTTTGTACTTTTAAACGAAAGTCCACTGAGGATCATCACGGGACATTCAGGAAAAATGAAAGATTTGGTGGCTCAGGTTTTAAACGAACATAAATTTAAATATTATCCTGAGAATTACACCAATTTTGGAAGTTTAATAGTTATAGATAAGGCGCCTAATCCAAGCTAACCACGGGGAGATAGATGACATAATGGCTTATAATGTTTTAAAGGGCATAGTAGAGGGATCGGTCGACCAATACGGCGATCAAGAGATCGAGGGAATTAAGGTATTCAAGAGCACCATCAGCGCGAGTATTTTTTACGACACAGATGCTCAAAGTCCCTGTGCCACAATGAAAGATGTGGCCATTACCAAAGTGGTCGGCGGCATGAAAAATGCAGTCCTTACATTTCAAAAGGATTCTACCCTAAAAGCTGATTATCACCTCACATTTGACGGCGAAACGCTTCAAACCAAGAATATCCATGCCCAGAACTTTGTAGGCTCTGGCGCGGGACTCACGAATGTTCCTCACAACAAGTTTACCGAACCTATTGCCGGCATCCACATCGATCATGGTCCCGGACTTCAAGATGTGCGAGGCACATTACAGCTTAAAGCGGGGCCCGGTCTGATAGCCGATGATGATGGTCTTAGTATAGGGCTCACGTCAACAAGCGGACTTACAATAAGAGGCAAAAACCTTGTCATCGACCCGACCAAAGCTAATAGCATCACGACAGCAGGACAAAACCTGAGTGATAAGGATGTTTTGCTCGTTGGAGATGTGTCGCAAGGGGGAGTTCACAAGACAACCCTCGCTAATCTTTACGACAACTACGTAAACTTGAAAATCCCGCAAGCGGCCGGAGAAATTAACGAACTTCAGCTAAAAGGGAAGGGAGGATTTGCATCCGCGCCCGAATTAACCTACGATGTTGCACAAAACACTTTAAAAGTTGAAGGAAAAATAGCTACCACCTCTCTGAATGTTGAAAGTGGGCTTACCTGCGGTGGCGCCGTCATCAGCAACATCAAGAAGATTAAGACAAAACTATATGAAGTGGCAGCAGACGATTACACAGTTTTGTGCGATAGTGTTAAGAACCCTATCACAGTGATGTTACCTCCCGCATGCAATAATACCGGGAGAATACTCAACATTAAGAAAGCTAACGCCAACAAATATAATTTGCGCTCTTATCCCATAGTTATTAAAACCCAGGAGGGCTCAATCGACATTAACGACGAGATGGTTTTAAAAATGAACTACTCCTCTCGCACACTCCAGTCTGACGGGGAAAATTGGTGGGTCATCGGCACCAAGGGAAACTAAAGCAATTTGCTTCCGAGAATACTAATTATCAAAAAGGAAACAACAACACATGGCATACAATAGTGGCAAAGGAACTCAGAAATTCGGAGATATTAACTACGAAGGGGATCCAGCTGAAACTCAGATTGACTTCGAAGACGATCTTATTGCGCTCAAGACTAACAACGTTCAGCGCCTCATCGTTTCTTCCTCGGCCATTACGGCTTCCGTTATCTTTTCGGCCTCTGCTGGCGTGTATGCAGGCTCGTATACGGGCGATGGAGCCGGACTGACAGGTATTCCTGCATCTGGCTTGACCGCAGCAGGTTCTACCACACAGGTTCAGTATAACAATAGTAATGCTTTTGCGGGCTCTGCAAATATGGTATTCGACGGCACCACTTTAACGGTCGCAGGATTATCTTCGACCGGAAACAGCACGCTTGGCGACGCTAGCGGCGATTCTGTTACTATTAATGCTGCGACAGTTGACATTCCTAATGTCGCAGCAGGAACGGACAACACCGTTGTAGTCTACAATGGGAGCACTCTCTTAACCGATGAAATTGACTCACGTGTGTGGTCTAGCAATTTAGCCGGTAAGACGGGAACCCCTGTAGCCACTCAGGTGGCCATATGGACCGACATCAAAACAGCGCAAGGGTTGGCGGGGTTAACCTACGATGGCACTGTGCTAGCTGTAACAGGAAATATCTCTGCTTCCATCAACATATCAGCGTCTGCCTTCTATGGTGATGGTTCTAACCTCACAAATACAGGAGTGGTTACTTCTTACACCAACGCAACTGATAATCGTGTGCTCACCTCCACGGGAGCCGGTGGCATCACAGGCGAGGTTAACTTAACATTTGATGGAAATACTTTAACTGGTTCTGTGACTGGTTCACTCGCTGAGTTTTCAAGCGTGGTGGCTGGCGCCATTTCTGGATCTGGCAATATCTCTGGATCGGCTTTCTATGGTGATGGTTCTAATTTGAGTAATTTACCGGCTACAGGAATATCTTGGGATGGCTCTACTGCTAATGGGGTCGCGACATACAAAGATGCAGATGAAGCTACTGTCGAATCGAACCTTACGTTTGATGGTGTAACACTTGTGGTGGCAGGAGACGCGCTAATCGACAAGGACTACACAGATGCCAACGCCGCCACTGTAACCGGACTAGAAATAGATTTTGATAAGACGTCGGCCACCACGTCAAACAATACCATGTATGGTATCAAAGTGGATATGGACAATACCACGGCTACCGATGGTGCCAACACTATGTATGGCTTGCACGTCACCCCAACGCTTACGCACGCAGCTGCTGCCGGCAATACCTTAGTATACGGTGCGCTTATCAATGCACAAGGCGGAACAAATGGTACCAGCTTCGTCCAAGCAGCAAGGTTCGAAGCTGGAGGCGGAGACATCAACTATGGAATCCAGCTTGACATCGAGGACGGTGGCGTTGATCTTAGAATTGAAAGCTCAGCCGATAGTGGCGATTATTTCCAGATTCAAACCACCACTCACGGTGCGACCACCATCACAACACAAGATGATAACGCTACTGCTGCCCATCTTACATTTGATGTGGATGGAGATATTACTTTAGACCCTGCAGGAAGTGTTAAAATTTCTTCTTCTACTCTTGATATTGGCACAGGCGTCGACTCGGACGCGATGATTCATGTCAGTGGCTCTGATAGTTCGGTTTTAGCAATTTTCGAAACGCCATCAAATCCAATCGCGATGGCTATTACTGGCTCGGGTAAGGTTGCAGTTGGCGGCATGCACCTTGACGCCAAGTTAAATGTAAGCGGATCGAAGAATGATAAGCTCCTCTCCCTTAAGAGTGACACCCAAAACCCGGCTTTTTATGCGAGCGGAAGTGGGGATGTATATGCAGCCGGCAAGATCGGTATTGGAACCTACAGCCCGGAAATTCCACTTGATGTTAACGGTAATGCAATCCGAATTAGAACCGCAGGTACCCCTTCGAGCGCTAGCGATTTTGGAACTCAAGGTGAGATTAGATGGGATGCGGACTATATTTATGTTTGTGTCGCCACCGACACATGGAAGAGAGTAGCGATTGGTACATGGTAGACATATCATTAAAAATGGTTGTTGCAACGAATTAATACTACTTATTTGTGAACTATAGTCATATTAGGAGTCAATTTATGTCTACTTTGCTCAGCGAAGCAATCATCGATGCCAAGGCGTTACGCGAAGCCGCCCTAAAGAATGCCGAAACGGCAGTTATTGAAAAGTATTCGCAAGAAGTGAAAGAAACCTTGGATAATTTGTTAGAACAAGATGAAATCGACCTCGGGGACCCTCTCGGGGGTGAAGAAGGTGGTGCCGATTTGGGTGCAGACCTGGGTGGCGGAGAAGCCCCACCTGATCTCGGTGGCGATCTGGGCGCAGAGCCCGCAGCCCCCATGGGTGAAGAAGGCGCAGTAGGCGAGATCGACGAAGACAACGAAATTCCGCTCGCAGCGACCGACAACTTCGCAGACCTAGATGGTAAGAACCTACAGGGATTTCCGAACGCAGGCGAGCCGGTGGATGTGACCATTGATCTTGGCGCGCTGCAAGAAGCTGTTGCCGCGTTGGGCGAGGAACTCAGCGAGAATCAAGAATTTGAAATTAACGAAGATGAACTTGCCGACCTGTTATCCGAAGAGGGAGACGATTGCGCAGAAGACGACACGCTTGAGGAGACTGGCACGACTGGACAAGATTCCGGCGCCGCACTTCAAGGTTCGTCATCTGCTACAGCTAGCGCAGTAGAAGGAGAAGAGGAAGAAGAGGGGGAGGACGTTACTACCCCGAAGGATCCGGGCACCTTCGCAAGCTCCGCGCCAACCCAAGAGTCGCAAGTTGATGCCGATGCGTTGATCGACGCCATCATGGAAAAGCTTACCGTTGATATGGGCGCCGACTTAAGTGGTTGGGCTGGACGCTCTTCCGAAGATATGAAGTGGGCCATGTCAAAAGCACTCGCCCAGCGTCGTAGCACCGACGCGCAAGACCATTTACAAACTTTAAAGAAAGCTCAAGAAGAGTTGGTTTTCGAAAATAAACAACTCACCGAGCAGAACACACAATATAAGCAAGCAGTTGAAGAATTGAGAGAAAATCTTCAAGATGTAAATCTCTCAAATGCTCGTTTGCTTTATACGAACCGTATTTTACGAAATACCTCCTTAAATGAGCGACAAAAAGATAAAATTGTCGAAGCTATTTCCAACGCCGGTTCAGTCCCAGAAGCAAGAACGATTTTTGAAACGCTTCAAAGCACAGTGGCGGCTAAGCCTAAGCGCAGCCCACAATCACTGAGCGAGGCCATTAGTCGTCGGTCTTCTACAATCAGGGCTTCTCGTCAAGAGGTGCCTTCATCCGATCCGTTACAAGAACGGATGAAAAGATTAGCTGGAATCAAATAATCATTATATATTTAAGGAGGTGATTTAATTATGTCTAGTATTGTTGAAAGGTTAACAGAAGGTATTGTTAATCGTGACATGCGTGCCGAAAGCCACGCACTATTAGGTAAGTGGGAAAAGACCGGTCTCTTAGAGGGACTGGAAACTAATCGTTCCCGCCAAGCCATGGCTCGTTTGCTTGAAAATCAAGCTAAGGAGCTTCTCCGCGAGGGCTCTACGATGGGTGCCGGAGATGTTGAGGGCTTTGCTGCCGTCGCATTCCCGATTGTTCGTCGTGTTTTCGCGGGTCTGATCGCTAACGATCTTGTTAGTGTTCAGCCGATGAGTCTGCCAAGCGGACTTATCTTCTTCCTGGACTTTGTGTTCTCGGGAGACCTCGGAGGTACCGAGGGTGCAGTGACCGACCGTCTAGGTAACTGGGCGAGCGACGCTAGTGGTTCACTTTACGGTGGCGACAGGGTTGCTTCTGGCATCACTGGTGGTGTCAACTTGGTGAGTGGAAACGCGTCTGACCTTTCAGGTCCGCGCACTGTTTCTGCTCGTGGTTATGCTTACGGTTCGCCAACTGGCTCCGTTAGCAACGCCGCAGCCGGGACCACTAGTGTCATTAAAGCTGAGTTCGCTGTGGGTAAAGCTACAGAGGCACAAAAGAAGCTGATCGATTACGATCCAGATATTCTGGCGTTATCGTCTTCTTCTGGCACCGCCTATAAGGTGTGTGTGTGGGATACCGCGCACTCTGCGTACGTTACTGCTCAGGCTGACTTTGATAACCTCGGAGCATTTACATGCTACGGTACCGCACTTTCCACCTCAATGGGTACGGGCGGCGGATGGGATCAAGTTCGTCGTTTGACGAAAGTCATTGCGGCTGGCGATACGGATTCTGCTCTAACGGGCGATCTAAAAGCTGTCCGGCTGTTTGCAATTCAAGTGTCGGCATCAGCCGATGTTAACCTTGGTGCCACCGTTGTTCAGGTTCCGATCAGAGATGATTGGGCTGCAGGCGGCTCTATTGGTTCTGTTACAGGTGATCCAATTTGGGGACTTGAGAACAGCGCCGACATTCCCGAGATTGACATTCGTGTCGATTCCGTGGCTGTCACTGCAAACACCAAGAAGCTGAAGGCGAAGTGGACTCCGGAGTTAGGTCAAGACCTTAACGCCTACCACAACCTTGATGCGGAAGTTGAGCTTACGAGCATTCTCTCTGAGCAAATCGCTCTTGAGATTGATCGCGAGATCATTGGTGACCTCGTCGGTGGTGCAACCGCCGCGACTTATTACTGGTCGCGTTCACCGGGACTCTTCGTCAACAAGACGACGGGCACAGAAATTGGGGCTAGCTCTGCTGCTCCCGACTTCACCGGTACAGTCAGTGAATGGTATGAGACTCTTGTCGAGACCATTAACGACGTTTCCGCGCAAATCCATCGTAAGACTCTACGTGGCGGTGCTAACTTTGTGGTCTGTGGCCCTGAAGTTGCCAATGTCCTTGAGTTCACGGCTGGTTTCCGTGCGAGCGTTACTGCTGATGATGAGAAGGGCTCTATCGGCTCCGTCAAGGTGGGCTCACTGAGCAAGAAGTTCGACGTCATTGTTGACCCGTACTTCCTTCGCAACGTGATTCTCGTTGGCCGCCGCGGATCCTCTTTCCTCGAAAGCGGATATGTGTATGCACCCTATGTGCCGCTGCAAACTACACCCACAATCTTCGGACCCGAAGACTTCGTGCCCCGTAAGGGAGTCATGACGCGCTACGCCAAGAAGATGGTCAGACCTGATATGTATGGTCTGGTAATTGTACGTGGTATGCTCGGTGAAGCTGGCGCTACTTCCTAATATATAAACATTTAATATATATCAGTGTAAAAGCGCGGTTAATCGTGACACAGAAAGCCCTCGCCTTGAAAAAGGCGGGGGTCTTCTTTATGTGGAAAACTATTTATGTGTGAGGCAGGAGTACATCTTTTGTCTCACCTAAATTATAAACACATAAATGGAGGGTTTTAAATTATGGGAACCAAAAGAGTAGGTTGGGCACGAATTCGTAGCCTGATTAACGAAAATGCAAATCAAATTCACCGCAAGGTGGATGCGATCAAGACGGTAACTTCGGATACCACGTTATCGGCCGCTGATAGCGGCAAGATTATCATGATGGGGCAAAATGGAGTAGACATCACACTACCCGCCGCCACCGCTGGAATGAATTTCACCGTCATTCAGTACCAAGACTATGTTACAGCTGTCTGCACAGTTGTTGCAGCAGCCGGAGACTTCATGGCAGGCGCCGTTGGTGGTCCTAGTGCCGCGGCCCAAAACTTGGCTGATGGTAGTAGTAATCTGACAGCTACATGGGGTACTGCTACACTGATGGGTGATCGACTTCACCTTGTGTCAGATGGTACTTACTGGTATGTAAGCGGAACCGCCGCCGCTGGCGGTGCTAACGGTATCGCATTTAGCTAATAACTTAGTTAATAAATTTTTTGCTATGCATTAAATTGTCCCCCCTTCCCTTTTGGGTTGGGGGGTTTTTCTTGAAAACGTCGATCTGCCAAATTTTTTTCGCCTCCAATTTTTTGAGATTTTCGTTTTTGAGGTTTTAAAACTACTTACATTAAAGGAGACCCCACTATGAACCCCCGTAGAAGATTGATGTTTAAAAACAAAGCGCGCAACCAGACCAACACCCCCGTTGAGGTGATTGTCGCCCCTATCGTGACGCCCGATGTAGTCGAAGAAGTGATTGCGCCGGAAACGACTCTTGATGAGGTGGCTGTTGCTGCTGTGAAAGAGGCCGTAGCCGCGAAGACTGTTGCCAAGACCACCACAATCAAGAAGAAAAGAAAAACTTTAAAAAGCGCGACAACTAAGAAAAAGTAACAATTTTGCTGGTTAATTAAACCGAAGGCTCACATAGGGCTGAGCTTCGTGTTTTAGAAACTATTTATTCTTAGGAGGGCTTTTGGGTGCCTACGTCACTTAATCCAAAATCAGAAACTAGCACTGTTATCTTAACAAGCACCGGCAGCGCCGGCAAGGTAGCAGCCGCGGTACCATTTGGTATATATACCGGCTCTAACGAGTTCTTGAGCGGCGCCGCCACCCAGGTAGCCTATACCTACAAGAAGCTCGGTGGCGACGTGGTAGATATCGAACTTACACCCGCGAATGTGTACGCTGCGTACGAAGAGGCGGTGCTAGAATATTCCTATATTCTGAACTTGCATCAGAGTAAAAACATGCTCTCAGATGCGTTGGGAAACACTACCGGCACGTTCAATCATCAAGGGGAGGCGATCACCGGACCCTCGGGTAGCAACTTGCGCTTTACGCGCTATCAGATGACCTATGCTAAGCGTGTAGGCGACGGCGCCGCAGCAGCAGGCGGCTTTGGGGGAACAATCCCCGAATATTCAGCGTCTTTCAAGCCCAAAGCAAAACAACAAGATTACGATATTCAGGCGATTATTAACAGTGCGAGTGCGGCGGGACATGACGACCGTGGGCGCCCAGTCCCATATTCTGGCTCTGTAGATGGTAAGCGCGTCTATGTGACGAAGGTGTTTTACCAGTCTCCGCGAGCCATGTGGCGCTTTTATGGCTATTATGGGGGCTTTGGGGTTGTAGGCAATATGTCCACCTACGGACAGTACTCGGACGATTCCACATTTGAGGTTATTCCCACATGGCAGAACAAACTTCAGGCCATGATGTATGAGGACAACATCATGACGCGCACTTCGAATTACGCTTATGAGCTAATCGATAATAAGTTGCGCCTGTTCCCTGCGCCCGGTCACTGGGATATTGCGGATATAGATCAGATGTGGGTGAGGTTTTATGTGAAGCCCGAGGCGTGGGAGACGAATTCACGCATGGCTGATGGCACAGAGGGGGTTAATAACGCGAATACACTCCCCTTTGACAATCTGCCCTACAAAAACATCAATGCGATAGGTAAACAGTGGATTAGAAAATACTGTTTGGCTTTGTGTAAGGAAATGTTGGGTCAAATTCGCGGTAAGTTCACCACGATGCCCATTCCGGGCGACAGCGTAACTCTAAACCACAGTGAACTTCTCTCACAAGCAAAAGAGGAGCAAACAAGCCTCAAAGACAAGCTAGTGGAGATGCTTAAGGAGATGGAGTACGTCGCACTAGTGAAGCAGGATAGTGAAAAGAGCGAGGCAGCGGCCACTACCTTCAAGAACGTTCCGTTGCCCATATTTGTGGGGTAATGTGAATGGCAGACGAATGGAACAGACCTAAAAATCCCCCACCACCGTTATTTTTTGGAGAAAAAGAGCGAAATCTGGTAAAACAGGTCAATGACGAATTAATTGAAAAAGTCATTGGACAGCAAATCCTCTATTATCCCATTGATATCGAAAGAACGGACTTTCACGAGCTTTACGGCGAAGCCATCGATAAAACGTACCTCCCACCGGTGCGCGTGTTTGCGCTCGTAGAGTTTACCGACTATTCTACTGAATACATGTCCAATATGGCAATCGACAAGACTTGGGAGATTAATGTTCATTTTCACAAGCGCCGCCTTGAAGAAGATCAAGACTTATACGTACGTGAAGGTGATTTTGTGCTGTATGGGACTTATTACTATGAGATAGTTAAACTACAAGAGCAGAAAAAGCTGTTTGGACAAGTCCAGCATGGCTTTGAGATTTCTGCTAGATGCCGCCGAGCAAGGAAGGGGCTATTCGATGCTACCTGATGATTTTGATTTTGCAATGCTGCCCTCAGACTTCAAAAAGGGTACCCTTAAGGAAATAGGGATGCTGGGATCCAGCATCGAGAGCATTGACATGGCCATCATGTCATGGGTGAAGAAAGACCTCAACCTAAGCGCCCGCACCAACGAGGGTTATGTGCAAGTACCAGTCCTCTGGGAAGCGCCAGAGAGGTCTTACCAGATAAAGCATGAGAAGTCCCTTAGAGACGACGGGGGAGCGCTTAAACTGCCACTTCTGAGTGTTGAGAGGACAGGCATAGCCAAGGATCCTGCGCGCAAAGGATCGTTCCAAGCCAATCTATATTCGCATAACAAGAACGGTCGTTCGGGACGCATGGTGATAGCCAAGCGTATCGTGCAGGACAAGACGCGCAATTTTGCTGTGGCTGCAGCGATGCGAGCGCTCCCGGCAAGCGGACAGAACCAAAAATACTATCCTCGTGTCAACAGCAAGGTGGTTATCCAGTCCCTATCTATTCCAATTCCCGTATATATTAATGTGGAGTATAAGATCGTTATTAAAACAGAATATCAGGAACAGATGAACAGCCTAATTCAGCCATTTATGGCGAGGACCGGACAAATTAACGCATTTACAATGAAACGCAATGGACACTCTTACGAAGCATTCATCAATCAAGACTTCACTCATTCTAATAATATCGGAGACTTACAGGAAGATATGCGCATGTATACCAGCGAAATAGGCATTCGAGTGCTGGGGTACATAATAGGAGAGGGCGAGAATGATGATCGGCCCATTGTAAAGGTGGAGGAAAACACCGTCGAAGTCACATTTCCTAGAGAAGTTGCACCAGTTCCGGGTAATGAGGGCTTTTTTGAAGATTAGTTCGGGAAGTAAAATGGATTTTATTAAATCCCTTCAAGACTTTTGGACTTGAAAATACTATTTACCAATGATTGACAATCACTCAAATTAGTTTACAAGAGGGAAGGGACCAAAAAGATGTCGATAAAGAATTTTAAGTTTGTATCTCCGGGAGTTTTCATCAATGAGATCGATAACTCCTTTATACCCAGGACGGCACCGCCTATTGGACCAGTCGTTATTGGACGCGCCCGACGCGGGCTAGCGATGACACCCGTTAAGGTGGATTCCTATTCGAAGTTTGTCGAAATGTTCGGCGACACGGTGGCCGGCGGAGGCCAAAGCGATATTTACCGCGAGGGTAACTATATGTCTCCCATGTATGGTGGGTACGCTGCTAAAGCATTCCTACGTGCTGCCGTTGCACCCGTTACTTACGTGCGACTCCTCGGACAACAGACTGATGCAGGTCGTACCGCAGGCGGCGCAGCCTCTGCAGGCTGGGCCACAACGAATACTGGACCAACGGACGCCATGGGGACTACCGGCGGCGCATGGGGACTCTGGGTCTTTCCGTCAGCTTCAGCCGCTAATGATGGCGCCATCATTTCAGGTAGCGCCGCTACAGCGTCGCTCGCAGCTGTCATTTATACACAGAACGGCATACCTCTTCTTTCCGGAAGCCTGTATGGGACTGGTTCGGGGGGCGCGTATGATTCCGATGGACTTGCAGGAACGCAGGGTGTCCAAGGAGTCAACACGATGATCCAATGTGATTCCCAGGGACTCTTTACTCTGGTTTATAGTGCTTCGTCCGTTAGCAAGAAGATTAAGTTCAACCTGAACGACTCTTCTGAGAATTATGCGCGCAAGAAGCTTAATACCAACCCTCAATTGGCAACGGCGGGTAATTTCTATCCCAGTGCCACGGAGGTTAACTACTTCTTGGGTGAGACCTTCGATCAAGACCTTCTCGAAAGAAGCTTATCTACTAGTACAACCCTGGTAGGAATGATTACTGCCCTTGGTTACTCGGGCTCCTCTGGTGTAGATACCGAAAACACACCGGCGCAAATGAAACAAGTGGCATCCACGGAAGCGCGCACAAGCTGGATCATTGGGCAAGATCTTGGAGCCGCTACTTCTTATTACGCTCCCAACATGCAAAAACTATTCCGTTTAGTTGGGCGCGGACATGGCGAGTGGCTCATGGACAACGTTAAAATTTCAATTAGCAATGTCCGCCAATCGAATAATTCCACCAGTGATTATGGTACCTTCTCGATCCTTATTCGTGACATAAATGACTCAGATAACGATGTTGTTATCCTTGAGCGCTACGACGAGTGCAGCCTAAACCCGGCTAGCCCCAACTTTGTGGCTCGAAAGGTTGGTGATATGTATGTGACTTGGGACTCTAAGGAGAAAAGATTACGCAGATATGGCGAATACGACAACCAATCTAAGTTTGTTTATATTCAAATGAACGCCGACGTGGAAGCTGGCGCCATCGATGCGGTCACCGTTCCCTTCGGATACTTTGGACCACCCAAGCTTCTTGATGTTTCAGGGGCGACAAACCGACGCGTGACGAATCCGGCGACCGGACATGACGTCAGTCTTTCTACTCATTCTATAAGCGGGACTTACGTGGTATTTGCCGGCTCTGGTTCAACATTTGGAGCAAACGGCTATGGCGCCCCGGGATATTCTATCCCCAATACCGGATCTTGGACGCAGGGCGGGCCGTACAAGACATCACTTCTCATGGGAAGTGGCGTTATCGACACCCTTGCTCTTAGAATGGAATTCCCGAAGGCACGTATTAGATACTCAGCCTCCGCCGGCGGACTGACCGATCCTAGAAATGCCTACTTTGGTATGCAAACGGCTCGCGGTACTAACAGCACGATTTCAACCCCTGGAATCGGAGAGATGCACCGGATGTGGTCCAAAAACTGGCCAGATGATCCGACCGCCGCGGCCACTGCGGCTGAAATTGGTGATCGCGGTTACGTTGGGTGGGGATATGTTTTCTCTTTAGATGAAATAATCTCTGGTTCCACGGGTATATACTATTATGCTTCTGGATCTCGCGCGCGAGAACAATCTGCCACAACGGGTAGCTGGAAGGATGTCTTGGACGCCGGATACAACAAGTTTACACTACCTCTTTGGGGAGCATTCGATGGCTTAAACATCATGAAGCCCGATCCGCTCTATAACCAGGGAATGGATCCCGGCTCATCCACAGAAGACAACAGTTATATCTTCCATACCTGGGCGCGCGCAATGGACACCGTTGCTGATCCCGAAGCCATCGACATGAATATGCTTGTGGCGCCGGGACTTACAAACGATCAATTAACCGAGAAGGCTATGGATGTTTGTTCTGCTCGCGGCGATGCGATGGCTCTGATTGACTTGGCGAATGTGTACTTGCCAAGTCACGAAATCTATAAAGCCAACAAAGCAGACCGTCTTGCCTCAACTCCAACTCAAGCAGCCACCGCGCTGCGAGATCGCAAACTTGATACAAGCTACGGTGCAACTTTCTACCCATGGGTTCAGACTCGTGACGAGGGTACCGGAAAACTTCTCTGGATCCCACCAAGCGTGGCCATGATGGGTGTTCTTGCTAGTTCTGAGAAGAAGTCGCAACTGTGGTTCGCACCAGCGGGCTTTAACAGGGGCGGTCTCACCGAGGGCGCCGCAGGAATTCCAGTGATAAATGTAACGGAGCGTCTCACCTCTAAGGATCGCGACACTCTTTACGAAGCACGAATCAATCCGATTGCTTCCTTCCCATCCACTGGAATCGTGGTATTCGGACAGAAGACGCTTCAAGAGCGCCAGTCAGCGCTGGACAGAATCAATGTCCGACGGTTGGTAATCTACTTGAAGAAGCAGATTTCCATTATCTCTTCGAAGATTCTATTCGAACAGAACGTACAGGCTACATGGAACCGGTTCCGCGCTTTGGTTGAGCCGTTCCTGGCGAACGTCAAAGTTACCTTCGGTATCACCGATTACAGGCTGATTCTTGACGAGTCGACCACCACCCCTGACCTTATTGATCAGAACATCATGTATGCGAAGATTATGGTCAAGCCCGCACGGGCAATTGAGTTTATCGCGATTGACTTCGTGATTGCATCCACTGGAGCGTCATTCGACGACTAATAAATTTTAAACAAACTAGTTATAATATTAAGGGAGAAAATTTAAAATGCCATTCTGGTCAGTAGACTTTGGGGACAAAGAAGCCCAACTTAAAGATCCTAAACGATCATTTAGATTTACAGTACAATTTATGGGTATCAACGACCCAAATGGAAATGGGCCCGTCCTCTGGTATGCCAAGACGGTTCAGAAGCCATCTTTCTCCATATCTACCGCAGAGCACAAGTATCTTAACCACACATTCCAATATCCCGGTTCTGTAACTTGGAACGAAATCGCTGTAACACTCGTTGATCCGGTTGATCCAGATATGGCTGCAACTCTCTCAGACATTGTGGTACAATCAGGATATTCACCACCAACTAATGCTACGAATGAACAAATGGGCACCATGTCCAAGGCTAAGGCGGCCGGTGCACTCGGCGCTGTCGTTATCACACAGATTGATTCTGATGGCAAGCCCCTTGAAACGTGGACCCTCTGGAACGGTTTTATCACCGAAGTCAAATACGGAGACATGTCCTATGGCGAAGATGAGCTTACTGAAATGAGCGTCACCCTTAAGTATGACTGGGCTCGCGTCGAGACGGTGTACTCATCAGCAGCGGTGGCCGGTAGTCAAGGCAAGAGTTTCTTCGGTGTATAAACAAGACAAACAATAATTTGAGAGGTGTATATTGTCACGAAATAGAGAACGTGTTGGCGGCACGAAGCAAACGAATGCTGATCCGCCCGTTCCACAACTAACAGAAGGAGCTTCCGAGTCTCCGTTTTCCTTTGTGGTTCCCACGGAGTTTGTAGATCTTCCGTCAGGGGGGCGCTTTTATCCAGAGGGTCACCCTCTGCATCAAGAGTCTACCATTGAAATCAAGCAGATGACTGCGAAGGAAGAGGATATCCTTACGTCGCGATCACTCATTAAGAAGGGGATTGCTTTAGACAGAGTTTTAAAGAATCTCATCATCAATAAACAGATCGATCCAGACAGCCTTTTCATTGGCGACAAGAACGCCATTGTGGTGGCAACTCGCGTTTCTGGTTATGGAAACGAATATACGACGAATGTTGCATGTCCAGCATGCAGTACAGCCCAAGATTTTACTTTTGATTTAAACGAAGCTGAAATATTGAGCGGCGAAAGCAGCTCCGAGTTGGGCGTGGTGGACAACGAAGATGGAACCTTTAATATAGTGCTCCCTAAGACAAATGTCGATGTCACTTTTCGGCTCCTTACGGGACGAGATGAAAAGCGCTTGCTTAAACTTAGCGAAAGCAAAAAGCGCAAGAAAGACGGAGAACAGAACATCACTCTACAACTCCGCAGCATCATTCATGCAGTAAACGGTGATGATGATCCTAATCTAATAGGATATTTGGTTGAAAATCTTCCGTCTGCTGATTCACGCTGCTTACGAATGGCGTATCGCGCAACCAACCCTGATATTGATTTAACTCAGGAATTTGAGTGTGAGGCGTGCGGCCACGAGCAGGACATGGAGGTTCCGCTTAACGCGGAGTTTTTTTGGCCTGACAGATAACTATATGCAGAACGTGTATGAGCAGTTCTTCTTCTTAAAATATGCGGGAGGTTGGTCATTTGCAGAGGCTTATAATTTGCCAATTGGGCTTCGTGACTGGTTCACACAGCGTCTTATTAAGCAACTTGAAGACGAAAACGAAGCTATGGAGAGCAGTTCCAAGGGAAGCAGCAACAGTCAGACGCTGACAGCCCACAATCAACCCCGAGGATTAGGGGCCCCTCCGCCCGGCAGAGGCAAGAGATAGAACTCTTGCCTTTTTTGTATTTAGACTAATTATTAACGAGGTAATTTGTTTTGGCTGACGACACTGGACCTACCGAAGAAGAAGTAGCACGCAGGCGAGCTATAGCCAAGCTCGCCCGCGCGGAAGTCGAAGCGACCGACGAAATGATCGAAGCTACAATGCGGCTTAACGCACTCCGTGGCACGGGGCTTTCCTATTTAGAAAACAACAAACAGCTGCTTCAAGATGAAGTAGAGATGCTTAAAGAGAAAGCCGCGGCATCCGATTCTATACTAAAAAAATGGTTTAAAGGAAAAGAATTAAAAGAAGCAGAAATAGAACTCGCCCAGACCGAGCTTAAAATAAATGAAAGAAAATTAAAAGATTTAGACAAGTCGGGTGCAGTCGGTAGAGCGGCATATGATACACTAAAAAAGCAGATCGCCGACAACGAAAAAGACCTAGCAACGAAACAGAAAGCGCTCGGAATAGAGACTAAAACCTCCAAGAAGAAACGAGAAACTCTTAAAATTTCCGGAGATCTTATTAAGAGCATGTCCAACGGCGCCCTCCAACAATCAAAGATGGGAAAAGGGATGATGAAAGGCGTAGATGGAATCATTAAGATGCGCAAGGGCGCACAAGGATTAAACGCGGCTCTTAAAGCCGGCACAATCTCCATGAGTATGCTGGCTGCAGCCACGGGCGTTGGCATCCTTTTGCTTATGGTGGGCGCTATCTTCAAGCTGGTAGAATGGATGCTTAAACTAGCAGTGCAGACAAGAGATGCGACGGTTGCTTTCCAGCGCGCCACTGGTGCCGCTAAAGAGTTTGGAGCAGCGATACCCGCCTTGGAGCACGATATGCGCGCCGTAGGTGTTTCTATGGAAGAGGCGGCCGCAGCCCAGAACGCACTTTACAAGAGCACAACTGATTACACGATGGCTTCTGCCGGCGCCAGAAAAGACCTATTGAAGACAACCGCCCTCATGGGCGAGTTTGGTGTAAGCGTAGAGACCTCCGCTAAAATCGCGCAAGCAGCCACCAAGGGGCTGGGAATAGGAATCGGAGGGGCCGATGAACTTCTGTTAGGGCTATCTGCACACGCATCAGATATTGGCGTGCCAATCAACAAGATGATGGAAGACTTTGCGGCCGCATCAGACCAACTCAAGCGCTTTGGTAGCGATGGAGAACGCGTTTTCAAGCGACTGGCCATGGTACAAAAGATAACAGGAATGGAGATGGGGCGCATCCTTTCAATTACAGAGAAGTTCGACACCTTCGAAGGCGCCGCAAAACAAGCAGGACAATTGAACGCTGCATTGGGCGGAAACTTCGTGAATGCGATGGATCTGATGATGGAAACTGATCCTGTCGAAAGATTTAACATGTTGCGCGACAGCATCATGAATTCAGCCGGCTCCTTTGATGATATGAGTTACTATCAGAAGAAATTCTACGCCAACTCCCTCGGATTGAAAGATGTCGGAGAATTGGCAGCGATGATGTCCGGAGACTTTGACACACTAGATGGGAGCATCGGTATGACATCGAAAAAGTATGCAGACCAGCGAAAAAAGGCTAAGGACTGGCAGTCCACAATGGAAATTCTTAAGAACACGCTCGCGACTCTTGCTCCCACGTTTAAAAAAGTAGCCGAGAAAATTGATGAAATGGTGCAAGAGTTCTCCAAAGGCGAAGGACCTCTGAAAAAGATCGGAGTCATCTTTGATAAATATATGACCGAAGAGTATCTGCTACCGCTTCTTGAATCGATGCCCGGCAAAATTGAGAGCGTTGTCAAGGGCCTTGAGAGATTTGCAAAGAATGCGGATAAAGTGGTAGAGATGATTGAGAGTATGATCATCGTGGGAAAGATTATAGGTGGAATACTTATTGGGGTTGCTGTGGGGTTCGCCCTCGTCACCTTTCCAATTAGTGCCACGTACGCAGCCATCGCCGGAGTGGTCGCCGGTCTCCTCTCGCTCTGGGCCATGTTCCACAAATCGGGATCCGATTCACTGGCGCAGATGCTTGGCCTCGACGGCGAGTCCACCCTCGCCAAAGGTTTGAACGTGATCCAACGGGGCTTCAACAAACTAAAAGGGGGGATCACCTCGATAATGGGTTGGTTTAAAAAAATGGGAGAAACCATTAGAGGAGCATTTGACTTTCAATGGGTCAAGGACAGCATGAATTGGCTTGGAAGCTTCCTTCCTGGAGAAATGGGAAAAACCACCCAGGGCATCCGAGATGAGATGGGAATCGCCTCAGACTCGAAGGTGATGACGAAAATTAATCAGCAAACCTACGTGGGCCCCATGAAGTCCGTCGCTGCACAGATGCCCGGATTGGTGAAAGACGTATATGCGGATGTACCAAAAGTAGCCGCAAAGGAACTGGAGCCACTCACCGGTGTGCCACAAAAAGTTGCTGGCAACGTGATCAAAGACACATCCTTGATCGGTACACTCAAAGCCTTCAGCGACGCCGTAGGCATCACCCAGGCGGCCCAACCAGCAGCCGCCGGAGGCGGCAGCACATCCACAACTGTCAATATTCCCATTCATATTGGCAAGGACGCACTAGGTACAGTAGTGGGCGAGATCGTCGATGGCAAACTCGGAGCAGTAAGCTTTAAGGGCGCCACGGGCATTGGCGGCCTGTAGATTTTATAAGGAGAACACAACATGGGCGACTGGCAAAACTGGACAGATCAATTTAGAGGAAACAGATATCATAAGACCACGACCGGCGTTAAGGGCGAGGGCATGCCTGTTATTGAGGTGGATGGATCGAATGCATATGCTAGTAGCGATGGTATTCGCGCTATGCAGCTTTCCTTTTTTCACGTTCCCTCCCAAAAGTCGGTATATTTCAAGGCATTCATTGTTGCTTATAATGAAACCTTTAACAGTGACTGGGCAAGCGAAACAGTATACGGTCGTACAGATCCAATTTACATGTTTAAAGGCACCCAACGGCAGATTTCCTTAAACTTTAAAGTGCCGGCATTCTCTGAAGGAGAAGCCTACGAAAACCTGGGAAGAGTTCAAAAGCTTACTCAGTACCTGTATCCGTCCTATACGACTGACCGCATAATCGGACAATCGCCCCTTATTCGAATGAAAGTAATGAACTTGGCACAAGTGGGCAAATATGGTGCAGATAAAGTATTGGGAGAGGGCGCCGGCTTTCATCTCACGGCGGATGACTGGGCCCGCGAACTAACTTCCAAACAATCAGGTTCCGCCCTCTACGACCAGTATAAATCAAGCAATTTGGCTAATCAGGGTCTATTAGGGGTCATCGGATCGGTGCAAATTAACCACAATTTGGAAGAACAAGGAGTCTTAGAAAAAGGGTATAACTGTATCTTACCCAAACTGTTGGATGTGGCTGTTACATTTAATTGTATTCACGAACAAACGGTGGGATTCAACCAACAAGGCAACGAACTAGACCCAGGATTCCCATATAACGTATTATTGCAGCAGCCGTACTCCCCCAAAGAAGGCGCCACCACATATGATCAACGCGCAGCCGCTGCCCGTGCCCAACAAAAAGACGAAGACGAGAGACAAGCACAAATTGACAATGCCGAAGCTCGTTATTCTGGAATGTTTGGGAAGAATGGTTTCCTGGGGATTGGGCAGGGCCGTTATGGCAGGGATGTGAGAAAAGCAAACAAAGGCAAGCTGAGTCCCTATGAAGCGTCCACTCTTGCTGCCCAGATCGACCACGGAGATTCGTGGCTCGGCCAGACCGGTCCGGACTACGACAGGTCCGAATGGTCAGAGAATTGGAAGGGGGGCAAATAAATTATGGGAAGATATCAAGATACAAGAACACTTATTAATGCAAGCGATTACTATTCTTTTTTGCGCAAGAAAAGACATGCAAAAAAGCGCATTATTCAATATGCCACCCCGCGACTCATTAATCCGGGACCAGCAGCGCGCTCCAGCATTGTTACAACCGCCTATATTTGGAAGTATGGGGACAGGTTCTATCAAGTGGCCACTCAGTATTATAACGACCCACGCCTATGGTGGCTTATAGCGTGGTACAATGGAACCCCCACCGAGGCTGACATACGACCAGGAGATACAATCTCTATTCCCATTAGTGCTCAGGATGCGTTGAGAATATTGGGACTATAGAAGATGAGCGGTTGTACAAAGAACGCACTGATTGCGTATAAAAACCACGCCAAGACATTGTGGTACGAAGCCAAGAAAGACTGGGACGCTAAATACGCTGCAGAGGGCAGGTTCAAAAATGAAGAATGGCCTGGCGACAACATTTGGACCACTCACTACGGTGGCGCCAAGGCTGTTGATTCTGATTCTGATGAACTCGTAGATGTAAATCGTGGCGCCATGGGCGGCAAGATAATGACCGATGGTATCAACATGTTTGAAAAGATGACCGATGCCGAAGCGGACACCACGACAAGTGCGATCTACAAAGCGGCCGGACATACTCAAGCTAAAATTGAGAGTGCTGGAAAGCCACATTTATTAGGCATGGCCTGTAAAACGCTTGGCAAGAGATTTGCCGAAAAACAAGTAGATGAGTTGCTGTCATTCTTGGCCAATAGTCGCGACCAGCTGGGGCTAGAAGCATACCCAGATGATGAACGAGCCGACACGAATGCAATAACGGAAAATTTGTTGGATCGATCGAAAGCTGCGAAGAAAGCGGCCGCTCCACCTGCGGCATCGATTCCGGATACTAAGCTTTCTGCTGCTGGCATCGCTTACGAAACAATAGAGTATCGAGAACAGTGCTTCTTATTAACCAAAATATTCAATTTTGTAGACTATCGATTTAATGTGCTGGAAGGAGAAGGACCTGATGAGGATTTGGAACCTGAGTCACCTAATTTTAAAATGGAATATAAGCGCCTACCCTATTTGGATGAAGGGTATGGAGAAACAAAGGTTGAAGGTCAACCAAGAGTCCCGGGCCCAGCGCCTCGAAATGCGTGCCTTATGGTGGATGCCGAGCATCCATATGCATTTCTTAATCGCCTTACACAGTATCCCACCCAACAGTCCTTATTGAATATTACCACGGCCGATCTCTCCCAACTTCAGCCTCAGATCAGGCTTTTTAGAGTGCGAGATGTCCCTATTGAAGGGGAGCTTCGCGAAGTTTCCCAAGAAATGCAATTTGAAACAAGCACTACTGCCAAAGATTTAGAAAGCATGCTGGGAAGCAATGGAAAACGTGGCTTCGGCGCTGGAATCAAAAACTTTACGGTCACCTATGAGGCTAGTAATCCTTTTGCTATCAAAAAATCGATTAGTGCCACTCTTACCATTTTTGCTAATACCTTTGATGAGCTTACGATGGATCGTGGAGGATATAGTTATATTGATTTGGCGCTCAAAACGGGTGGGGTCCACAATTTAGAAAAATTATCCATGGAACACGCTTCAAACCCTCAAGATACCAAAGCCAAGGCGCGCCTGTATAACCTTTCTAAATTAAATTTTAGATTAAAGGCAGTTGTTGGATGGAACCAACCCCAGGGCGTCGGCGTCCAAGGGTTTTCTAACGCGCAACTTGTAAAGGCTTTAGAAAATTCATTTATAACCATCAATCTTCTTCCCACTACTCACACTTTTGATTTTGATGAAATGGGAAGAGTAAATTTTAAAATTGAATATTTGGCTTATATTGAAGACTTTTTTGACGAGCCGAGTTATAGTATTTTTTCTGACAAAGACTTGATTATAAGCCAAAAGCAACGAGAAGCCGTATACCAAAAAATTAAAAAAGAATGTAAATCAGAGGATCTTCAAAAGTTTAAAGAAAAAATGGGAGTAGAAACTGCCAAAGATCTGGCGCGAGCGCGCGCTAGCATGTATCGCACCTTGCAGGGTTCGGGCAAATTAAGGTATATAAATTTAGAATATAGCGCCTTAAGAAAATTTATAGAACAAGGTGCTTATTTTGACTTAGATACGGCGGAGAAACAGGCGTTTGAGAATTCTATTGGAAACGTCGATGAAAAAACTAATTTAAATAAATCACTAACTTCTGATATAAAAGAGCACGGTAAGACAACCAAAGGGAAGGCAACAGGAACCAAAGATCGTCGCAGCGCAACTAGCAACCAACAGGTATCGCTTGTGTACTTCTATGCGAGTGATTTGTTAGATATTATTTTAGCGGGAATTGATGATTATTTACGAGGAGAGTATAATTTTCATATTAAAGAGGGTGCCATATTGCAAGATCTCCTCACCAAGGCTCAAGAGAACGTGTGGTCTCGCGAGGAGATCACGCCGGAGTCCATCATCGATGCGACCGAGGCTCAACAGGCTCACGAAACCAGCCAGTTGGACTTGCTTCGTGTAATAAAACTTAAGGCAAATTTCGAGAGATATCGTCTCCTTCTGGGCCCCATCGAGATTATAGATCCGGCCAATCCGGGAAAAAGCAAATGTGTAAATCTCGGGGATCTGCCCATTTCTTTTAAATATTTTATGGAATGGCTGACCGGTCGAACATTGAAGAAAGATAAGCCTTACTATCCTATTTCTAACTTTATGAATGATTTTATGAATGGATTAATAAATGGTTTCATAAATGATCATCATTGTTTCCCACGTGGCCAGCGCCAAGCCAAACAAAAAACGTATTTGCAACAATCTTCCATTACGGCGTACAAATCACCTCCCCCCCCTGTTGATAATAAGCCGCCATCTATAAAGCAGATTCAAGCGGCTCCGGATACCATTACGAAAATGCTTCATGAGTGGCGCGCCACCATCGGCGGCAAGGAGGGCGGCGGAATCTTTGGAACGTCAGCGTCGCGCTTGCATTTGGAACGCCACGACGCGGCAGCCGGCAAAGGAGACGCGCTACTTCCCATCAAGGAGTTTCCAGTGCTACAAATTTCAGGACCACAAGGAAGCCCCATTACACAACGCGACACACCCTACGAGACTAATTATGCTATTTATTTTGCCGGACGTACAGCGCCTAACGAAATGATGAACGGAGACATTACCGAAGACCAGGATCGGGGAGTGATGCATTATACTGCCGGCAAAGATGTGGGTATCATTAAAAATATTAAATTTCAAAAAACAGAAACCCCCGGCTTGCGCGAGGTGAGATTTGAACAAGAAGGGTATGATGGACTTGCGCAATTGCGAGAAGTCTATAATGTTACAATTGATTCTTATGCTAATGTGAATGCCTTTCCGGGATCTTATATTTTTGTAAACCCGCGCGGACTCGCCCCAAATCTGACATATATTGCCAACAATAAAAACTTTAGAGTAGAAGATCTGAGTAGTTATGGATTAGGAGGCTATTTTATGATTAAGCGTTCCACCCACAGCTTTGGTCCGGGAGATGCATCCACCCGTATCGATGCAATTTGGGTAAGCGAGATTCATAAAGTGATCGAAAAGGATGAAAAACCGGAACCTATCCCCGAAGAAGAAAGGCGAACTAAGTGTGGAGCGAACACAAAGGGAGAGTACATTTCTAGTCCCCCCGTCAAAGACACGGTCGACAAACCCGACCCCTAAAAGGAGAAAGCATGGCAGATTCTGATAAAAATATAGCCCCACTGAGAGCCGCGCCAATAGATGAGGACGCGTCCGTACCAAGCACGATTCCGGAATCATTCGGAGAACGCTACGTAACAAGCAATCGGCAGTCTGGTACCACCCGCGAAGTTTACAATAAGCGCCTATTTTACGATATTGATATACCACAAGGCCGCGAAGAGTTTACTAATTTGGTTAATTTTAATTTTGCAGAAAAACATCTATATGGGCGAGTTACGCGATTGTTCGTGCCCATGGTTCCGAGCGATGTGGGAGGAAAAATAATAAACATTCCTGGTACTGAAAATGATGGAAATTTTCGAGCGTTAGACTTTGTTTCTGAAAACTTTGTGGAGCTAAGTTATCAATTTAAAAAATGCCGCACAGCAGGACAAATTAGTAATGGTGATCCTTATTTGTCTGAATTGAAAGTATATAAAGCTTATGAAGATCCAAGTATGCTATATCGGCGCCATCGCCGGACTTATTATGAAAGCATTAAATCTATTTTTGAAGACGATGATGTTTATGTGATTAATTTCGAGCAATTTATAGTACGCCTATTTCCGTATTTAAAAGAAATTGCACGCAAACAACCTTTTACTTTTCCTGCTTTTGTAAAAAGCCACTATTCGTCCATTGCCACATCTGGACTGGCTATTGAAATAGCCGACATCAATCCTTCACATGATCGCGACAAGATAGCAAAATTTGCACATAGTCGCAATTGGGGGTTTTACCTGAACGCATGCCGCTCTTATGGGTTTATGGTCGACCAGTTTTATCCTTGGCGTATAGTAGCCGATATTGCCTCATCACCGATGCTTAGAAAGGCCACCCTTAAGGGCTTGCAGAGCACCGATCATATTTTAAATACTGCATACACGACTGCGCCCCGTCTTTATTATCCTACTTTTGTGCGCATGATGTTAAAGCTTTATAATCAAGTAAAGCGCCCCTATCATGAGCCGATTGTTTGTGAGAAAAGTAATAAAATTCGGATTTCATCCCATCGGCCGCGGGATTATACTGTTGACAGTTTGGTTGGAGAATTTGGAAGTTTATACTTTTTTAAATTATATTGTATGATTAGGTTTATGGAAGAAGAGAGCCAATACACAGATAACGAAAAACTCTTATTAATTGATGATTGTGTTGAACTGGCGCGCCAAAACGAAAAGTACGCCACTAGCGTATTTGAAAGAATTCTTAACAAAACGTTTGACTATAATGGCTCTTTGAGTTATATTAAGAAGAAGTTCGATAGAATTGATAACCTTCCTCCGGGCGCCGATGGCTAATAATGTATTTTCAAACGATTGACGACAAGCAAGAATGTATTGGCGTCTATAAAGATGGTGCACTCTTTTTTGATGAAAATCCTGGCGATTTAAAAAAGACCTGGAAATACTCAGGCACCTTGCATGATCCGGATATTGAATTCGCATGGCTTTATTGTAGTGGTGAGGATTTGGAAATCGCATGCCCAGAAGAACTCAAAGAGCAGTATGAATCCGCAGCTGCCAAATTACGTGCTTACAAGCGTTCATTTGAATTAGCGAAAGTGGATCTGAACGAACATTGTTTTTTTGATTTGGTGCCGCACGATTTTCTCGTTAAATTTTTAGACGTAAAAACCCAAATCACACAGCACGTTTTCGAAACGCGCGGACGTCCCGATAACTACGATCATCTCGCAGCTATTCATAAGTTGTTATATAAAATTAAGTATCAACCACTTAACGTCAGCGCAGAGGGGTGCCGAGAAGTTTTTCTTAAAAGTAGCTTGCGAGGAGAAGCTAAAAAATACCTTAAAAAGAAAAATTATATTGATTATAATTTGTTTGGTACCGTAACGGGACGCCTCACTACGCAGCCCCAATCCTTTCCTATTCTGACAATGCGTAAAGAGTTAAGATGTATGCTCAAGCCTCACAATGATTGGTTTCTATCGCTGGATTATAATGGGGCCGAGGTGCGTACGCTTTTGGCTTTGAGCGGACAGCCTCAACCAGAAATAGACATTCATACGTGGAATCTTCAAAATATTTTAAAGCGTGTAGATATCCCACGCGAGGAAGCAAAAACGATATTCTTTAGTTGGCTTTATAATCCGGACTCCAAGCTTATCAGCACGGAATATTATGATCGAGAAAAAGTGCTTGACACTTGGTATCGTGGTGGTTATATTTATACACCCTTTGATAGAAAAATCAAGGTTGATGACCGACGTGCCTTCAACTATCTTATTCAGAGTACTACATCCGATTTAGTGATGGAGCGAGCTTCAAAAATAGACGCCTTCTTGCGAGACCACAAATCCTTCATTTCTCATATTGTGCATGATGAAATTGTTATCGATTTGTGCAACGACGAAAGAGAAATAGTCCCAGAGATTAAGGAAATTTTTTCTAATAACCAACTTGGAAAGTACATAGTCAACTTAAACGCTGGGCAAAACTATCTGGATCTTAACGAGTTATCGCTATGATGTCAATTATTGGAATAGGTAATGGCGCTAGCGCTATTGCTAATAAGTTTAGTGAACATGCCGAATATAATATTTATTGTTTGAATGACAAGGTTAAGAAGAATGACTCCCGCAATCGGAAGCTTTCCAAGTTTGAGAAGCCAGAAGAATACGAAGAGAACATTCCCAATCTACAGAGGTTCTTTAAAGTTCTGGATGATCATGTACAAGTATTTATTGTCGGCTCATCATTTAGTTCCAACTACGCACTTGGCATTTTGGAGCAAATTCGACATAAAAAAATAGATGTGTTTTACATAAAGCCAGATTCCGATTTGCTGGCTGAAATCCCCCGTGCGCTAGATAAGATTACGTATGGTGTCTTGCAGGAATATGCGCGCTCGGGACTTTTACATAGTTTTACTATTATTTCTAATGCAGATGTGGAGAAGTCCATGGGAAATACGATTCCCATCAAGAATTTTTATGATTCTTTAAATAAGACCATTGCATCAGCCATCCACTTTATAAATTACTTCAACCACAATGAACCGGAAATCGGCAACATCAGCCGGCCTAAAGAAATCAATCGCATCCGTACAATTGGTTTTAGCACCGTGGAAAAACTTCAAGAAAAATGGTTCTTTGAGCTTGACAACCCACGCGAGATATGTTATTATTTATGTGTAAATGGTAAAAAAATGGAGAACGATGGTGGTTTACATAAACGCATTGTGGAGAACCTGAAAAGGAAAAAATCAAATGTTTATTTACGCCACTCATACGCTATCTATGAAACTTTTCATGAACAAGACTTTGGGCTTTGCGTTGCCCACACTAACGCAATACAACAAAATACTCTTGACAACTTAGAATAAGAGTGTTATATTACCCATCATAAAGGAGAAAACATTATGGGAATCGACATGGAGCTTATGCGCCGCAAGCTCGCAACTTTGCGCGGTGAAGGAGGGTATGATGGACCATCACATTGGTTCAAGCCCGACGAGGGAGATACGGATATCCGTATTGTTCCAACAGCGGATGGAGATCCGTTGAAGGAGATGTTCTTCCACTATAACGTGGGGGATCACAGAGGAGGCGTCCTTTGTCCGAAGCGAAACTTCGGAGAGCGCTGTTCAATTTGCGAATTCGCCTCACAATTGTGGCGCGAAGGGAGCGATAACAACGATGAGGAAACCAAGAAGCTGGCTAAGTCACTTTTTGTCCGCACGCGTTATTTCTCTCCCGTCGTTGTTCGCGGTCGTGAAGACGAAGGGGCCAAGATCTATGGTTATGGAAAGCAGGCGTATGAACTGCTTCTGGGCTATATCCTTGACCCCGAATATGGTGATGTTACCGACGTACAGGAGGGCACGGATATCACTCTTACTTACACAAAGCCCAATAAGCCGGGCGCATACCCCCAAACAAGCTTGAAGATGCGTAGAAACACTTCGCCACTGCTGGAGGATACCGAAGCCATCCCCGCCCTCCTTGATGGCATCCCGGAGTTTGAAGGTCTTTTCGACCGACTCACACCGCAGCAAGTAGATGCGATCCTCGACGAACAGCTGGCTGGCAACGCAAGTGCCGAAAGTCGTTCGTCTGAGGTTTCAGTGTACGGCACCAACGAGACGAATAAGGTCGACCGTGCATTCGATGAATTAATGTCAAGTTAGTTCTCGGGCTTGTGGGAAGAACCGATGGCAGAGCGGTTTAAAGGAATACTCTGCCGCATTTTTATACCTACAGGGCAAATATATGAGTAAAACCAGAATCAAAGAACAGTGCTTGCTTTTGCGATTGGTGTCGGAATTGAAAAATCGCACCGTTGTAACCGACATAAAAAGCGAATTTTATGGAAAAGTAGACTTTAGGGTTGATACTACGGCTGACTTTTATCACGAAACATATCACGATGCTGAGCGAAAAGAAACCTCTAAATACCAATTAGATCAGGTTAGAATTAAAAGCATTGGTGGAAAAACTTACGAGAAAAGATACCAGTCAATTAAGAGTCGAGGTATAGCAGAGGAGGTGGTAAGTTTAAAAGATTTTAATCCACATTCTCTTTTTGAAGCCACAACTGCCGATGGAAATGGTCGAGTAATTACTGGAGAGGCGGTCACAACAGCAACGGGTGACGTTGTGGATGTACCACATTTTATAATCACAGATAAAGATCTCTGCAATCTTATTCGCCGGCGAAAGAAGTTTTTTCAAAATAAGATGAATGACCGATTGCCGGGCGATGAATCAGACCCGGAAGATATTAAGGACTATATACGCGAAGAAATCCAGCTTGAGGCGGACCCTGACACTAAGACGTTTAAGACTTCCCTTATCGATGAAGTCTACGAAATGACTAAAAATTCTAGAACGAGGTCTACAATTAAAAACTGGGTCACGCAAGTTTACAAAGAGCGCTCCCAAAACGAGGCAGGAATCACGTGCTGGAAGCCACAAGACAAAAGATATGCCGCCGTACGTCGCGCCTTAGAAAACAGCGATGTTCCGAATATTATAGGAAATTGGGAAAACGACTTTGATTTGGCGCACAAAAAATATGTCATTCATGCGAAATCTACCAACAAGGGAAACCTAGAGAAAGATTTGGGTACCCGAATGGTCGCAAAAGAACACAACAATGATTCTAAAAAAGCAATCTGTGTATTTTACACAGAAGCAACAACCCAGAAGAAAGTTGCAGCCGCACAAGTGGAGGCTTTTTCTAAGCTAAGCAACGTACAGGCTGTGTATGACTTTTATAATCACATGTTTGCTTTGGGTCAGATTAAAGGTTTAGATAGTGGTCGCCTGCTTACCCGCGATGACTCGCAGAGGGCTAAAAAATCCCTTGAAAACATTTCGGAACTTAATACAAACGCAGCAAAATAATGAAAACACCACTCCGGTACCCCGGTGGTAAAACACGCGCAGTAAAGCATATTCTTCCGCACATCCCCAAAGATGTTGAACGACTGTGTTCACCTTTTTTCGGCGGTGGTTCAGTAGAGTTGGCAATAGCCAACCGCGGCACCGCAGTGCGAGGATACGACAAGATGAAACAACTTGTTTGGTTCTGGCAGGCGCTGTGTGGCGACAATAATCGCTTGGCCAACGAGGTTCAAAACCTCCAAGAAGAGTATGAGATTAGAAGCGGCGAGACAGTAAGGGGCTGTTCAAAAGAGTCTTTTCATCAGTACCGCGAAGATCTAAAGACAGAATCCTTCATGTTCTCATACGAGAGAGCGGCGAAGTATTATGCAATCAATCGAGCCAGTTTTTCGGGAGCCACATTTAGCGGCGGGTGGTCAGAAAAGGCATCCTACGCTAGATTTACCGACTCGTCGGTTCAAAGGTTGCGAGACTTCGAAGCAAAAAATTTCAGAGTAGATTATGCAGATTTTGAGGATGCAATAAACTACCACCCAAAAGCTTTTCTGTACCTCGACCCGCCTTACATGTTGAAAGGTTCGCAGAACTCCCTCTATGGAGTTAAGGGGGATCTACACGATTCCTTTGATCATGAAAGGTTGTATTCTTTGTTGACAAAACGAACAGGATGGGTTATGTCTTATAATAATTGTCCGAAGATACAAAACATGTATTGCGAACAGAAGATCATCGAAGCTGAATGGGTTTACGGAATGAACAAAAGCAAAAAATCATCAGAAATTATTATTGTAGGATAAGGAGAACAATATGAAGACACCAGCAGATCACGGTAGCGCTAGCGAGTCACGGACCGCGAATCGTTTAAACGAATATTATGCGGTAGAGGGTCTTTCTTTTAGAGCAACAGCGGAAGGCGGCTCGTCAAAGAATAGCGACATTAAAGTGGTTAACACTGAGACAGATTCCACAGTATTTTCAATTGAAGACAAGAATACGAATAGCAGCCGCACTGATTATGGACAATTTACGATTGCATACGATAAGAGCGCTGGTTGGACGCAGGCGACCGGTCTAAATAATCCTGTGCTAGTACAGATATTCTCAGTAATGAAGCCGGAATTAGATAAAGAATGGTGGGGGGAGATTCCGACCGGTCAGCGCCTGAATGAAGCGGAGGCGAGACAATTTTGGGAATGCTTTGAGCCGGGTAGAGGACGAAGCTTGAAGTCCGGACAAATAAAGACAATCCCAATTCACCCAGCCCATATCGATGCATATTATAAAGATAAGGGTGACTCCTATATAAAGATCGGAGATCACGTGTATGGCTTGACCGAGGACGCGCAACTTCCGTCGCTATCGAGCATGACAACGCAAGCATACGCAGTTTTCAGGATGAAATATCACAAGAGGAACCACCACTCTTACACAGTAGCGCTCAGGTTAAATTGTCATGGCGATGATACTACCAGTTTCGATAGTGCTAAAAGAAAATTACACCTTAATGGTTGACGTACCGGGTACGGCGTGTTATAATAAATCTATCAAGGAGAGCATATGGCAAAAGCAAAGCCAGGTCGCGTAGCGATGCAAGACCTAATGAAATTGGTTAATAAGAAAGCCGGCAGACATGTCGCACACGACCTAACAGGAGAGAACCCCACCTCAGTCAAAGAGTGGATCCCCACAGGCTCGCGATGGCTGGACTCAATCATTAGCAAGGGTCACCGTGCTGGCATACCGGTAGGAAAGGTAACGGAGATCGCCGGGCTTGAATCCACCGGTAAATCCTATATGGCGGCCCAAATAGCAGCAAACGCTCAGAAGACGGGCAAGCTTATCGTCTACTTTGATTCTGAGTCAGCCATCGACCCAGGCTTCTTGGAGCAGGCAGGATGCGACCTAGAGCGTTTAATGTACATTCAAGCATCCTCTGTGGAGTTTGTGTTGGAGACAGTAGAAGAGTTGCTGGGAGCAACTGAGGAACAGCTTGTGTTCATTTGGGATTCGTTGGCGCTCACGCCCTCAGTCTCGGATGTTGAGGGAGACTTTAACCCTCAATCTTCGATGGCAGTGAAGGCACGCATTCTGGCGAAGGGAATGTCCAAGCTGATTATTCCTATTGCAGACAAGCAGGCCACGTTCTTGGTTCTTAATCAACTGAAGACCAACATCCCCAGTGGACCAAACGCTCGTATCATCGCCATGACCACTCCGTACATGACGCCGGGAGGAAAGGCAATGCATTATTCCTATTCTCTCCGCATCTGGCTGACCGGTCGCAAAGCCAAGGCATCTTTTATTGAAGATGAGAAGGGATTCCGTATTGGGTCTGAGGTCAAGGTGAAGCTGGAGAAGTCTCGCTTTGGAACACAAGGACGCTCGTGCGCCTTCCGCATTCTGTGGGGGAACGAAGTGGGTATCCGGGACGAAGAGTCATGGTTTGATGCTGTTAAGGGATCCTCGTGTCTCACCAGCGCCGGCGCCTGGTATACTCTTAGGACAGCTGACGGGTATGAAAAGAAGTTCCAGCCCTCCAAGTGGACTGAGTTGGTGAACGGAGACGAGGAATTTAGAGAGCACGTGACTGCACTAATGGACGAAGAGATAATTCAGAAGTTTGATAAGCGCCAGGGTGACGCAAAGGATTTTTACGAAGATCCTGATGACTTAACTGTACCAGTTTCTTCTCAATAGTGCTTGACATGAGCCCTTCTTTCGGTTATAATATAGTATAGTCGAAGGAAGGGCTTTGCTGTGACACAGTGTGAGGAGTATCCAGTTGGAGAGGCCGAGAGGTTTCATCCATATCAGGGAAAGATCCAGCGCTTTATGGATGTTGCGCGCCGATGTGCTCATCAGTCATCTTTTCCTGATTATCGCCATGGCGCTGTGCTCGTGAAGGGAAACAAGGTGCGTAACGTATCTTTTAACAAGGACAACTACTGTTCTTTTGGTCATCGCTTTCGAAAAGAGCAAGAAGGTCACGCTACACTGCATGCAGAACTGGGGGTGGTATTGGGGCTTGATCGAAACATCACCGAAGGCGCCACCATATATGTGGCGAGAATAGGCAAAGCAGACGACTACCGCCTCAGTAAGCCGTGTGCCATGTGCCACGAAGCTATGAAGCATGTAGGGATAAAGCGCGTAGTCTATACAATTAACAACAAGAAAGCAGGGAGTTATAAATTATGAGCGATACTAAAAGAGTATTAATTGTTGATGCGTTGAACGCATACTTGAGGGCCTATATCGTAGACCCATCATTGTCCTCCAACGGACAGCCTATAGGAGGGCTTAAAGGCTTTCTAAAGATTCTTCAAAAGCTGGTAAGGGAGACCAAGCCTAACGAGATTATAATCGCTTGGGACGGTCCAGACGGCTCTAGAAAGCGCAAGTCTATGGACAAGAACTACAAGGCGGGTAGAAAACCAATCCGGTTGAACCGAGCGTTCCACAACCTGACTGATGACGAGGAGCTTCACAATAAGATCTGGCAACAAACGCGGGTTATTGAATACCTCAACAACATGCCAGTGATTCAATTCATGATAGCCCAGGTAGAGGCAGACGATGTGATATCTTACATCACCCAGATGGATCACTACGAAGGATGGCAAAAGATTATTGTCTCCAATGACAAAGACTTTATGCAACTGTGCGATCAGGAAACCATCTTGTGGCGACCAGTGAAGAAAGAGCTTCTGAATGTTAAACGTATCATTGAACAAACAGGGGTGCACCCTACCAACATGGCGCTAGCCCGCTCCATTGTGGGTGACTCCTCTGACAATCTGCCCGGTATTCGTGGCGCCGGCTTCGGCTCCGTCAAGAAGCGCCTTCCGTTTCTGTCATCGGAGAAAGATTATACAGTTGATGAGGTGGTGGAGTTCTGTGAGAACTCTGGCACTCGCCTTAAATTCTTCACGAACATTGCCGAAGGTCGTGAGGTTCTTGAACACAACTATAAGATGATGCAACTCTACAGTCCGCAACTATCGCCGCAGACAAAAGACCATATAAAATATTCTGTAGAAAACTTTGCCTGCGAGTTTAACAAAACCGAGATTATTAAACTGATGAGAGAAGATGGGTTTGGTGAGTTAAATTGGGAAGATCTTAAGACACACCTCAACAAAATCCAGAGGGAATGTGTTGACGCTGCACCCCTCGGCCTCAAATAATAGAGAGTTTTTAGGTTGACTTTAGGACCGCCTGTGTTATATTTACTAATACCATATCAAGAGAGTGTTCATGTCGCATGACAATGTAAATTTTGGAAGGTACGGCAAGTCCTTCCAAGAGGGATTAGTACAGCTTATTTTTGAAGATCGGCCATTCGCTGATCAGATCACCGAGGTACTAAATGTTGGCTTTCTGGAGTTAGAGTATCTCCGAGTATTCATAGCCAAGATTCTTGATTACCGGGAACGATACGGCAAGCACCCATCCATGGATGCGGTAACTACCATCCTCCGCACACAGCTTGAAGATGAAAACAGCGTGATCCAGAAGCAAGTGAGAGATTATTTTTCTAGGATCCACACGAGAGAAATTCAAGACACCGAATATATTAAAGAGGCATCACTGGACTTCTGCCGCAAGCAAAACCTTAAAGAAGCTATGCTTAAGTCGGTCGGACTGTTGCAAAACTGCTCGTTCGATGAGATCTCTAACGTCATTAACGAGGCTTTAAAGCTTGGATCCGAGAATAATTTTGGTTATGAGTACCTCACGGACTTTGAAAAGCGTTTCGAGATTAAGCATCGCAACCCTATCACCACAGGCTGGAGAGACATTGACGCCATCGTGGGAGGGGGACTAGGCAAGAGTGAACTAGGAGTGGTCATTGCTCCCACGGGCGCCGGCAAGTCTATGGTGCTAGTACATCTGGGCTCTAATGCGGTGTTGGAAGGCAAGACAGTGGTACATTATACTCTTGAGCTGCAGGACACGATCATTGCTGGCCGCTACGATAGTTGTATTACCGGGTACCCACTCTCAGATTTAAGAACATTTAAAGAAGAAATCTATGAACAAATCAAGGACATTGATGGTAAACTCATTATCAAAGAGTACCCCACCAAATCAGCCACCACTAATACTATCCGTGCTCACCTCTCTAAATTGATAAAGAGAGGAATCACGCCCGGGATGATCATTGTCGATTATGCGGACTTGCTAAAGCCCGTAACAGTAAGAAAGGAGAAAAGGACAGAATTGGAATCCATCTATGAAGAGTTACGAGCTATTTCTACGGAGTTTGCGTGCCCTATTTGGACCGCTTCGCAAACTAATCGAGCAGGATTAAGTGCCGAAGTCATCACAATGGAACAGATTTCTGAAGCTTTCAACAAGTGTTTCGTGGCGGACTTTATCTTCTCTGTTTCTCGAACCATCGAGGACAAGCAGAACAATCAAGGAAAGATCTTTATTGCCAAGAACCGCAACGGGCCAGATGGAATGATTTATAATATTTTTATGGACACCTCTAATGTGAACATTAAAATATTGCCCAGTACGCCAACACTTAATGGTAAGATCCCGGGCGCCCCAGTCGCACTGACAGCTAGTATGCAGCGCGGACTATTGCAGAACAAGTACGAGAAGTTTAGAAAAAGGAAATAAACATAATGAGAACTATAGAAAACATACGCAGATTTAGATTATCAGATACTTTTATCGAACCTTACAAGGAAGCCGAGGTCCCATGGGGTCCGCTTGGATATGTAACGTTTAAACGGACATATGCCCGACGCCTAAGTGAGTTTGATCCCGGAGCGACCGGCACCGAAGAGTGGTGGCAAACATGTCGCAGAGTCGTGGAAGGGATGTTCAACATGCAAAAACAACACGTATTCCAGCTTGGGCTAGAATGGAACGATAGCAAAGCACAACAAACTGCCAAAGAAGCGTATGATCGATTGTTTAATTTAAAGTGGACTCCTCCTGGCCGCGGCCTGTGGATGATGGGAACGAAGTTTGTAGAAGAACGGACGGCTGCCGGATTGTTTAACTGTGCGTTTAGATCCACCCGTGATCTTCCTACCAAGGGTGGATACCTTTTTGCGTGGATGATGGATGCCCTTATGGTGGGCGTGGGCGTGGGCTTCGATACCGAAGGCGCGAACACTGTTACTATTCAAGAGCCTCACTACACTAATGACACATTGGTTATCGATGACTCCCGCGAAGGGTGGGTGGACTCCGTTCACTCCCTGCTCGATGGGTTCTTTTTTGGTTCGAAGGTTCCCAAGTTTGATTACTCTGCAATTAGAGAAGCCGGCGCCCCCATCCACGGATTTGGCGGAACGTCTAGCGGACCAGATCCTCTGGTTGAATTGCACAACAACCTTAAAGAACTGTACTCCCAACGCATTGGCGAACCCATTTCGTCGGTAGATATTGTGGATACGGAAAATCTTATTGGGAGGTGTGTCGTGGCTGGCAATGTCCGGCGATCAGCAGCACTAGCAATGGGCAAATACGATGACACGCATTATCTGGAGATGAAAAACGATCAGGAAAAGCTTTACCATCACCGGTGGGGATCCAACAACTCTTTTAATGCCGTGGTGGGAATGGATTACACATGGCATGCAAAGCAAAGCCAGAAGAACGGAGAGCCTGGATACATTTGGCTCAACAATGCGCGCACACGAGGCCGTTTCAAGGATGGTGAGCGTTATGATGACGTTAACGTAGCCGGCTTTAATCCTTGCGTCGAACAACAACTAGAGGATGCCGAGCTATGTTGCTTGGTAGAAACCTACCCAGCAAAGCATGACGATCTTGAAGACTACCTGCGCACCCTTAAGATTGCCTACCTCTATGGAAAGACCATTACCCTTTCTAATACTCACTGGCCAGAGACTAACGCAAAGATGCTTAAGAACCGCCGTATTGGATTATCTCAGTCGGGTGTGGTGCAGGCGTTTAATAAGTTTGGGCGTCGGGAAGTGTACAACATGTGTGATAAGGCATATGCCTACGTTAAAGAACTAGACGAAGAGTATTCAAATTGGCTCTGCATTCCGAATTCGATTCGGATGACCTCGATTAAACCCTCGGGCACAGTATCGTTGTTAAATGGTTCTACCCCGGGCATCCACTTTCCCGAGAGTGAATACTATATTCGGCGGATTCGTTTCTCCAAAGATAATAAAATGCTTGACGTTCTGAAAGAATCTGGTTATACTATAGAAGATGACGAATATTCTCCCAACACTGCTGTTGTCGAGTTTCCTGTATACGAGCCGTATTTTACAAAGGGAAAACGAGACGTGGGGCTGTGGGAACAACTTGAAATTGCAGCCCAGTATCAATATTATTGGGCAGACAACTCCGTGTCTATTACAGTCACTTTTAAACCAGAGGAGGCACATCAGATTAAGTCTGCTCTTGAACTCTATGAGACGCGCCTCAAGGCAGTCTCTTTCTTGAAGTACGAAGACACAGGCTATAAACAGGCGCCTTATCAATCCATTACCGAGACTCAATACAAAAAGATGACCAAGAAGATTATACCGTTCCAGCGTTTTAGTGACGAAGAGGGCGGAAGCGGAACTAAGTTTTGCACTAACGACTCGTGTACCATATAGGGGGAAGAGTGAACTTTAATCATTTGATGGAAAAGAAATTTATTACTAGAAAATGCGCAGCGGGAAACGGAGAATGCTATTGGATCCCGGTAGGAAATATCAGATCCACACACGGCAACAATGTCCACATGACTATGTTTTGTAAACACTGCAGCGCCCGCGAAGATATCTTCCTTAGTCGGCATGATTATGAAACACAAGAAAGATTAATTTTAAAGGAGATTCACGATGTTCACACCCGTCAATAGATATATTCTAGTCGACACCAAGGGAACCGAAGAAGAGTCAACAGATCCGCTGATTGTGTTGCCGGAGGATTACAAACCTCAAGGACAACAATATCGTCAGGTCAAGGTTGTGTGCTCTGCAGAAGATGTACGCTTTGAGGTGAAAAAAGGACAGGCTCTTATAGTGGATTGGTCTATGGTGGAGGAAATAAAGATTAGCGGAACTATTTATAATGTTGTATTAGATAACTACGTTGTAGGAATGATCAAATGAATAGGAAACGCACATGGACAAACACTTCTATAATGAAGCCTCCGCAAAGAAACTGGGTTGGGCACCCAGCTGGTTTGGCGAAAAGTACTTTGATGATAAGCTAGTACGAGCCATTAAGAAGTGGCAGAAAACGCGCGGATTGACAGGCGATGGTCTATGTGGACCGATGACCTTTCGACGCTTGTGGACTGAACGGCAAGTAGAAATTGATGACCACAAACCTAATGACTGCCATTATTCCAACTACATTGTTTACAATGGGGAGTTTCATCCCATCGGGTGGGACAAGTTTGTACTATGGTCAGAGAAAGGGGGGTTTGAAACAAAGCCCGGACACTACTACGACTACTCGGGAAGACCAGCCCGGAAAATCCGCTACTTTGTAAACCATTGGGATGTATGTTTGTCCTCTAAGTCATGCCAAAGCGTGTTAGATAAGCGCGGAATCTCGGTTCACTTCCTCATTGACAATGATGGAACCATTTATCAGACGCTAGATATGCAACACGCAGCATGGCACGCAGGATCATCACGTACCAACCGACCCTCAGTGGGAGTAGAGATAACGAATGCCTACTATCCTAAGTATCAGGAATGGTATAAGAAGAACGGGTTCGGAGAACGACCCATGGTGAAAGATGCATGGGTGCATGGCAGGAAGCTCGAACCCTTCATGGGGTTTTATCCTGAACAGATTGCGGCTGCTAAGGCGCTATGGAAAGCAATCCACAGCGCCCTTCAAATCCCTTACGAGACACCGGTTAACCAATTTGGCAAGACCTCAACCAAGTACGAACAAGAGGTGGCCTACGGTAGCTACTCTGGCTTTGTGAGTCACTACCACATTAGTAAATCTAAAATTGACTGCGCGGGCTTAGATCTTAGGACGCTGCTGGATGAAGTGAAGCATGACATAGACATTCTGGAGACCATAAAGAATAAGTAAAACCACCTACTTATAGTGTGCGGTGGTTTCTATTTCTATTTCTCAGCTGTCTTTCCAACACCAATTATTCTCTTATTAATGTGAGTGATATAACCATTTACGACACCTTTGCCTTGGGTCCCCCAGTCCAGCAAGCCAAGTGGCATCAAGATCCTCGGGTTCGAGTGTGCACCACCGCAGAAGTAGCATTCCATCGTGTCAGTGCTGCTATTAAATATTGGGAGATGCTCGGTTATAGATTTGGTGGTATCGCGATGGATGAATCTCTTAATTGTGGAACCCCTCGGCATGGAGAAATTATCATTACGCTCCCTGACCCTGGGATCGATCCCAAACACATTGCAGCCACGCGTATTTATACCGAAAAGATAAGTGGATATATTGCAAAGGCTCAGGTGTTTATCTATCCCAACCAGAGCAAGAAACAGCGCGTGTTGGAACACGAGATGGGCCATGCCCTCGGCTGGATGCATCATCGCGCCAAGTTTCACATTATGCACCCCAACTGGATGGAAGGGGGATATGGACACACGGGGCTAAGAAAAGAACGTGATTGAATACGACACAATAGTGGTAGGCAGCTCTTTCGAGGCTGTTCTGTGTGCGTTTATAAATGACTATCCCATTTTCTTTGCCGAAGAGAGGCGCCCGTTTCGCTTTGATTATTTGGCCACCGACGTAAACTTAGAGGCCCTTAAGATTCCCAGCGGGCCCCCAAAAAGTTTAACGACCTTTGGAGAACCCAAAGTAGTTGGCTACCCCAAAGAATTGTTGTGGGAGAAGCTGCTGTTTCTAATGGCAGTCGTGGGACATTCCCCCCTCTCTAACCTGTGTGCCGCCATCCGATATAATGGGGACACCGTTGTGTGCTCCAACGAATATTCAAAAATAATGGAATTTACATTCAATGAGTGTCTTTACTTTGGTGACAATAATGCCACGGGACTTATTGAGAAAAAGAAGCTTGACGGAGATAGATATATATGTTATGATTATATTGCATTCAATAAAGGCGGCAAGCATGAAATTGACTATCTTTACACGGGAGATGATTTTGTTAGGGAGGTATGGTTTTATCCTTCCGACCGTATTGATGGAAATACTCCTGTTAAAGATGCTTGTGCAGTCTCAATCCTAAACGAGGAACAACCCCTAGACTTTAATTACTCTCAAACGATGGCACGTTTCAAAACGGTTCACGAAATGGAGAGCAGAGGAATGAAAGGAACATTTGCCCATGACTACACCACAGCAGGAAACCCGAAACATTACAAATTTAGAACAACTAGCTTATACCGCGAGACAAGTGAGCAGCCAAATGAACTCCTCCCGCAAGCCACTAATATCAAGATTCCGCAGATTAGGGAGCAAGATTTACTGCAGGATCTACCAGCAGCTTGCGTGGCCTACGATAGATTTTTGAGGTATTGGTGAGTCGACTCCATTTAGCGGGGATCATTCCGGTAGCTAATCTTATCACAGACTTTGGAATTTCAACCCCCGAAGTGTTGCTGCCAGTTGCTCCATCTTTTTCAGCGATTCAGAAATCTGTGTATGAATGCGCCATGGCTGGATGCAATACGATCTGGATTGTGGCAAATGATGATTTAGCGCCAATTGTGCGAGAGGTGGTGGGGGATTGGACCTGCGACCCCGTATATTATCGGCGTCCTTCTAAATTTAGCTCGGAACAACGCAAGGAGGTGCCTATTTATTATGTACCCATTCATCCGAAAGACCGCGAAAGGCGTGATTCATATGGGTGGTCTGTGCTTTATGGGATACACTCAGCATGGAAAGTAGCCTACACACTATCACGCTGGATTGTTCCTGATAAATACTATATCTCTTTTCCTCTTGCGGCATTTGATATAGGCGAAGTAAGACAGCATCGCCGCACCATCGGGAGTGCCGATACTAATTTCTTTTTTAGCAGTGGCGGCAACACCGTCAAAAACAATAACCCAATTTCATTCACAATGACAGGAGAAGACTTTAAACTATGTCGAAGAGCAGTAAACAAAAAAACCACAAGGGAATATTTACCCCCTTCCGAGGGCCGGCAATATCCCGACCAAAAGCTCCCCCGGGAGGAACGATGGTCCGCCAGATATTTCAACTTAGCCGATGTGTTTGGGGAAGTAAATGAAGAGAACGCTACAACAGTGGAGCTTCCTTGGTTTTATGACATTTCTAGTTGGAGTGGATATCGGAATTTTCTTACTTCAGATAATATCATAAATGTTCCGGAAGAGGGCTTGACAAAGCCCCACATTCATGTTAAATTACCATACACGAAGGAGGATTAATGGATCGTACTGTGTCCAAAGTTAAGTTTGTGGGGCTGCATGCACATAGCGTAGCCGGCTCTATCTTTGATGCCATTGGGTATCCCAACACCCACATGGATTTTGCCTATGAAAATGGGTGTGATGCGTTGGCGCTCACTGATCATGGAAACATGAATGGGTTGCCATACCAAGTACTGCATGCAAAAAAGATGCACGAGGAGGGAAAAGACTTTAAGCCAATTTTTGGCGTGGAAGCGTACTTCACCACATCTATTAAGGAGTGGCGTGAAGCATATGATAGCGAGATGGCTGATAAGAAGAAAGCCCGAGGCGCCAAGAAAGACAAACAATCCGGCGCCACCGTTGAAGACGAGGGTGACACCAAGAACGCACAGCCGATCTTAAAGCGCCGACGTCACTTAATCCTCCTAGCCCAAAATCAAACCGGGCTAAACAATCTATTCAAGCTTATATCTCACAGCTATACAGACGATTATTTCTATCGGTATCCACGCATGGACTATGATCTGCTCCGACAGCACTCAGAGGGAGTTATCGCTGCGTCAGCCTGCTTAGGCGGGGTCTACGCTGGGAACTACTGGGAGAACCGTGACGCGGGACCAGAGGCTATCTTAAATGCCATGCGAGAGACAACAGCAGAGATGCAGTCTATCTTCGGTGATAGATGGTATGCTGAACTGCAGTGGAACAACATTAAAGAACAGCATGAGTTGAACCAGTATATTATTCAAGTGGCCAAAGAGTTTGATCTCAAGATGATCTCCACGGCTGATAGTCATTACCCAAGCCCACAGGCTTGGAAAGACCGGGAGATGTATAAGTGTCTCGGATGGCTAGGCAAAGGCAAGCCACAGTGGAAGAAGGAGCAGGAGACCGATGGTGAGAAGGAAGAGGTTCTTCCGGAGTCCGTAGACGTCATCGGGTATGAACTGTATCCTAAGAACGGTGATCAGATGTGGGAGAGCTACCAGAAATACACAGAAGGTAGTGACTTTAGTTACGATGATGATTTAGTATTAGAGAGTATCGAAGAGACTTATCGCATTGCCCATGAGCGCATCGAAGACTTCATGCCGGATGCCACTGTGCGTCTGCCTGACTTTGTTGTACCCGAAGGGGACACAGCTACCGAAGCGCTTGTACAATATGCGATTGATGGACTTAGATTGATGGGGCTCCATACTAACCCTGAGTACGTCGACCGTCTTAGATATGAGTTAGATGTTATTGATAGTAGAGGATTCAGCAAGTACTTCTTGACGATGAAAGCAATCACTGACGAAGCTGCAGACATTATGCTTGTTGGCCCAGGGCGTGGTAGTGCGTGTGGTTCTCTAGTGGCGTATGTGTTGAAGATTACACAAATAGATCCCATTAAGTATAACCTACCTTTCGAGCGGTTCCTTCGTTCAGACGCCACCGACTATCCAGATATCGATACAGACGTCTCCGACAGCATGGCTCTGAAGGAACGGTTGATTGAAAAGTGGGGCGCCGACAGGGTGGCACCGATCTCCAACTGGAACACTCTCCAGTTGCGCTCGCTCATCAAAGACATCTCCAAGCTGTATGAGATCCCCTTTACGGAGGTTAACACGGTAACAAGCGTGATGATGAGAGAAGCAACCGGACCCGCAAAGGAACGCCATGGTGTTACCGCCGGTGTATACGTGCCAACGTGGGAAGAAGTGTTGGAATTTTCACCCACACTTAGAGCCTATCTCGCGCGCTATCCTGAAGTGGCAGCCCGCGTCGCTGGCCTTGTCGGGCAAGTCAGATCCTGTTCGCGACATGCGGGTGGGCTGCTTGTTTCCGAGAACCTTAACGAGAACATGCCGCTGATTAATAGTGGTGGCGTACGCCAGTCACCATGGGCGGAAGGGCAAAACGTTCGTCATCTAGAGCCACTTGGATTCATTAAGTTTGATTTGCTTGGGCTTTCTACACTAAAGATGATTGAGGGTTGCATTGAACACATCTTGAAGCGTAAGCATGGTGTAAAAGAGCCAACGTTTGAAGACGTTAAGAGATACTATGACGAAAAACTACACCCCGACGTCATTGACTTGAATGATCAGAAGGTATACAAGAACGTTTTCCATAGCGGGAAGTTCGCCGGCACTTTTCAGTTCACTAACTCGGGCGCCCAAGAGTTTTGCAAGAGCGTGAAACCCACAAACATTGCAGAGATTTCTGCAGTCACGAGTATCTTTCGTCCTGGTCCCTTGTCGGCTAAGGTTCATGAGCAATACATTGCAGCCAAGGAGGGCCACACTGCTATCGAATGGTACCATCCATTGTTTAAGGAGATTACAGAAGAGAGTTACGGTCACGTTATTTTCCAAGAGCAAATCTCTGAGATCACACACCGGATTGGTAAGGATATCTCGCGAGACGATGGTAACACTATTCGTAAGCTTCTCACCAAGCGAGGCACCGGTAAAGAGCACTTGCTGGTAGAGTTTAAGCAGAGATTTGTGCAAGGTGCCAACGAGAACGGTATGTCTATTAGAACTGCCGAAGAGATCTGGGAACTCATGGAAGGCTTTGCTAAGTATGGCTTCTCTAAAAACCATGCAACAGCATACAGCATTATCTCTTACCAATGCGCATGGCTCTGGACATACTACACTGCAGAGTGGGCGGCAGCATTTCTGGACAAAGAACCAGAGGTACGCAAGGAGCGCGCAATTAATACTGCGAAGAGTCACGGATTTAATATCGCACCGCTTGATGTGAACAAGTCAGGCACAGTGTGGGAGATTAGTGAAGATGGTAAGACCCTCATCCAGCCCCTCACCTCTATTAAGGGGTTGGGAATGGCAGCAATCGAGCAGGTGTTGGATAATCGTCCTTTCATGAATGCTGAGGACTTGCTGTTCCGAGAAGATGTATCGTATAGCAAACTGAACAAGAAAGCTCTCGACGCTCTGTGTCGCGGAGGCGCGCTGGATCATCTGGTGGACGATAGGTTTACAGGACGCAAACACTTTTGGTCTACGTGTGTGGTCGAGCGCCCCAAGAATCTTAAGAAGTTTCAAGAAAACTTAGAAATGTATAGACCCGAAGGTGATTTTACGGAAGAAGAGATTATCCAATTTAAGACAGAACTCACGGGAGTGTTCCCCATCAACTTGGTGATTACCCCTGTTACTGTGGAACATCTTCACCAAAAGTTTGTGCCTCCAATTTCGGAGTTTGACAAAGAGTTGCAGGTGTGCTGGTTTATTCCGCGCCAAATTATTGCTCGGAAAACAAAGAATGGCAAACTATATTGGATCGTCGAAGTAATTGATAGCAATAATGAACTCACCAGAATTCGATGCTGGGGAGTGAAGCCCGAGAAGGATAGAATCACTCTGAACCGACCCTACATGGCTCGTTTAAACTATGATGAGAACTGGGGCTTTTCCTCTTACGCCATTGGCAAGACATTTAGGTTGATAGGATAGAATATGAACATACTTAAACATTTTAGTCCGCTCTTAAAGGAGCCTAAGTTTATTGATGATTTGCCCGTTGTCATTAGGGTGAGAAAATTTGATGAGACAGCAGCCAAAGACTTTACCAACCTTGTGACCAAGGCTCAAAATACAGGTCAGCCAGTTTTGCCTGTGATTATCGATAGTTATGGGGGTCAGGTTTATAGCCTGATGTCCATGATCGCCGACATTAATCACTCACGCATTCCGGTAGCGACAATTGTTCAAGGAAAAGCCATGTCGTGTGGTGCCATTTTGTTTAGTTTCGGAAAAGAGGGTTACCGCTACATGGATCCGGACGCAACCCTCATGATTCACGATGTTAGTTCCATGAGTTGGGGAAAGGTAGAAGAAGTAAAAGTAAGCGCAGAAGAAACTGATCGCCTGAACAAGAAAATCTATACAATGATGGCTGAGAATTGTGGACATCATAAGGATTATTTTTTGGACATCGTTCACGAAAAGGGACACGCAGACTGGTTTATCGAGGGCGACGAAGCTTTAAGGCATAATCTAGCCAATTATTTGAAGATACCAGAACTAAAGATAACAGCCAAGGTAGACTTTAAGTTTAAGTAGGGTACGCGGCTACTTACAATACGAGGTAAGTAGTCATGGCCATATCTGACAAAATTCGATGGAAAAGATTGGTAAACGAGATGCGATTCTTACACAATGAGTTGAATCTGGTGGATGAGGTGGTTAAGGAGAGCGGAATGGACTTTCATCGGTACTATTTGCGATTAGCAGCCCAGAATGGACTCGATGTCACTAAATTAAATCAAGAACACAGCACGCGCCTCGACAAGCTCTATAACCGAGATCCCCAAAAAAATTCGCCTGACCAATTTTCAGATTTTAGCGGATCAGCTTGTGGGGCCCTTGTACTGCACACAGCACCCCCCACGGTCGAGGAAGAGATTACCCAAGACGATCAGGAAGTCCACGACTCGTTTCACAAGCTTTTTAAGCGTTTGGCGCTGAAGCTGCATCCAGACAAGATTCATGGAGAAGTGAGCATTGAGCAGGGCATGGAAAATATCCGCCTCTTTAAAGAAGCACGCGCAGCATTAGAAGAAAGAAAGTACTTTATTCTTTTGGACATCGCAGAGAGGCTTGGAGTAACTCAATCTCGCAACTATAAACAACAGATCCGATGGATGAAACGACAAACCCCGGCTTTGAATGTTAAGATTAGCAATGCAAAAAATACCTACAATTATAGGTTTTCTGAATGCGCGACAGATGAAGAAAGAGACACCCTAACCAAACACTTTATTAAGCACCTTTTTAATGTACAGTTGTAAGAATTTGCTTGACAACAGCCTTTGAGGGTGATATATTAATAGGGTAATAAAGGAGGGCTTAATGGCCACAACAAACGAAGAGAAGAAGCAATACGTCAAAGAGTACATTCGCTCATTGGCGGCAATTGAAGAGTGCATCGAACCTTATCAGGAGCAAAAGCGCGATTTGCGTTCAGAGTTCCGGGAGAATGGGTGGCTCAACACGGATGAGATTCGTGCAGCGGTAAAGGCATATCGTCTTTACAAGCAGAAGTATAATATTGACGAGGTGGTGGAGAACTTTACTCTTATCACTGGCGAGCAGTCAGATGATAGTTGAGTATGCCAAGGTGCGCAATACCGCGCATTCACCCGAACGCGCCAACCCATCCGATGCTGGGTTGGACGTATTCTATTCTCCGGAAAACCCTCACAACAAGATGTATATTGCCACCAACACAAGCCGAGTAATACCAACTGGCTTAAAGTTTGCTATTCCTCACGGATACATGCTGGAGGTAAAGAATCGATCCAGTGTCGCCGCAAAGCGACAACTGCTTGTGGGAGCATGTGTTATTGATTCAGGATACGAGGGCGAAGTTTTTGTTAACCTGCACAATATAGGTGTTGAGAGTCAGACGCTAAAGCCGGGAGATAAAATTGCCCAGCTAGTAATGACTCCCGTGGTACACTTTCGCCCGTCGGAGACCGCCGAAGAAGTTTTATACAACTATCCCATGACGATTAGTACGCGTGGTGATGGGGCATTAGGGAGCACAGATGGATAAAAATACCCAATTAGTGATGTTTTCGTCCAAATCCGTTTCGTGGTCGACTCCGCAGGACTTTTTTGAGAAGTTGAGTTGGCGGTTTGGTCCGTTTGATTTAGATCCGTCAGCAACAGCAGACAATACTAAATGTGTTAACTTCTTTACACCGGCCGAAGATGGGCTAGCCCAAGACTGGGAAGGCTTTACGGCTTTTGTCAATCCCCCCTATGGGCGAGGGATCGACAAGTGGATAAAGAAAGGATTTGAGGAAGCACGCAAGGACAACACCAAAGTTGTGATGCTGATTCCATCCCGTACGGACACCAAGTATTGGCACCAATACATTATGAAGGCTGACGAGGTTTACTTTGTGAAGGGGCGCCTTAAGTTCGGAGACAGCCAGAACAGCGCGCCCTTTCCATCGGCCGTCGTAGTGTTTGACGGCACTAACCGCCAACAGATTTTTGGAACCATTAACAGATAAAGGAGAAGCAATGACCCAAGAAAGTATTGCAGCCGCTCTGCATATTCTACAGGCGCAGATTAATGAAGTGATGGGATTGATGAAGGATTGTGCTAAACAGCCCACAGACGAAGAGACGGCTGCGAGAATTGTAAAGTACTCGCTGCGACTGGCCCAGCTAGAAGGGGCTTTTATTACCCTGCAGCAGCATGCACCCACATTGGTGTTGGTAGCACAACAATATCCAGTCCCTCCGATTCCAATAGTTGAGCCCGAGGAGCCTTCAGAAGAAGGTGAACAGGAACCCATGGTGATAACAGAAGGGGTGTCAAAAACTTACGATCGAGTAGCCCAAGTGCATGCTGCTACCGCTGCAGCTGCCGCAGAAGCGACGCGCGAAGAGTGAACCGTCAGCAACGCCGGCGCGCCAAACGCACCATAGGAAAAGATGCTGCAGAACAAGTTGCGGACAAAATGACACAATTTGGGAAACTCCCGTCGTGTTGCAGCGCCTGCCAAAAAGAATTTGACAAAAGAGACAAAGACATGGTAAGCTCGTGGAGCGTGGTAGCACGACAGGAGGTTATACGATTGTTTTGTCCCGAATGTATTAAGAAAACACAGGAGGCTATTGAGCATGTCAGTCAAGAGAATATCTAAGTACGCACTGGACCAGATTGTGGCCGGCAAGGTCCGCGAACCTGCTACGTGTGTTATTAAATTTTATTCTAATAGTTGTCACCTATGCCACAACCTTCAAGAGTATTACGATACCATCGCAAAAGATGACCAATATTCTGATTTGCATTTTTTTGCGTTTAACATCGAAGAATACCCTAAAATTGAAAAACTACTTGGCTTCCGTGGAGTTCCAAGCATTCTATTGTTTAAGGTTGGCATCCCAAATAAGCGCATTCGAGTTCTGCAGGATCCAGATGAACCCAACGAACATACGTGGTATACCAGCAACTATATCCGCTCATTTATTGAAAGAGAGAAGTGATGAAAGATACTCTTACATATGACGATGTTTTGCTGGTTCCCCAATACTCAGATATTCGCTCTCGCAGTGAAATAGATATTGGCGTGAGGTTGGGGGATAATCTTTCCTTGTCTCTCCCGGTGATTTCATCTCCCATGGATACAATCTCCGAGAAAGAGATGGCGATAAGTCTGGGGCGCGCCGGTGGGTGCTCCGTGATTCATCGCTACAACACAATTGAAGCCCAGGTTCGGATGGTTACACAGGCATTAGAAGAGGGTGGTGCAGGAGCGATTGTTGGCAGCGCCGTGGGAATTAGCGATGATTTTTTAAATCGAGCAGCAGCACTGCGGGCAGTGGGTGTAAGTTTTATTTGTGTGGATGTGGCACATGGTCATCACATTTTAATGAAAGAGGCACTGAGCACCCTTCGCACCGCGCTCGGTCCCGAGATGCACTTGATGGCTGGTAACGTGGCAACTTTAGAAGCCATCAATGACTTATCTGACTGGGGAGCAGATTCGGTGAGATGTAACATTGGTGGGGGATCCATCTGTTCAACCCGGATTCAAACAGGGCACGGGTTGCCCGGTCTTCAAACCATTTTAGAATGCTCTAAAACCGATCGGGACGTGCTGATTATAGCAGATGGGGGAATTAAGACATCGGGAGACATAGTAAAAGCACTGGCGGCCGGCGCCGATGCTGTGATGGTAGGCTCTCTACTTTCAGGTACCGATGAGACGCCGGGCAACCTGTTGGAAGATAAGGGTGGAAACAAGTGGAAGATGTATCGCGGCATGGCCAGCAAAGAAGCCCAAATCCAGTGGCGCGGTCGGTATTCCTCCTTTGAGGGGGTCGCCACGACTGTTCCGTATAGAGGACCCGTTAAACTTATTCTTGAGGATTTGGAGAGGGGAATCAGATCTGGATTTTCTTATTCGGGCGCCCGCACCCTTACCGAGTTGCACGCGAAGGCTCAGTTTGTGAGCCAAACTTCCTCTGGGCTCTCAGAGGGACGGACCCACATCGCATCGCGGAGGTGGTGATGGCAACAGATCCCGAATATGGCACTACGACTAAGCGAGTTGTGTTTACTGACACTGATCATCGACACGCTCAACTTTTGATTAGGTTGAGGCACGATGGCTTAACCCAGGCCGAGTTTTTTCGCTCACTAATCAGTGGGTACATTGAGAATGATGAGCGTATTCAGTCATATATGGAAGAAATTAGCACTCACTCTAAAAAGAAAAAGAATAGTTCTCGCAAACTAAGAACAGCCGGTAAGAAGGCTAAAGAAAGCCTGGGGTTGTCTTCAAATGATGTAGAGGATCTTTTCGATATGATAGCAGAGGAACATCCAGACTTATGAAAGACGGTTTACGCTCCTGTTCGCGAAAATGCATGCAAGCAAAATCTCCCTGCAGAGAGGGCGATTGTCGCCTCTGGGTTAATTTTCCTCAAGAATACAATTGTTGTTTAATTTCCATTTATGAGAACGGTTCCATGACATTGCGCGAAATAGGAGAAAGGTTAAACATTTCCTTCGCTCGGGTTAAACAAATTGAAAGCGCAGCGCTCGCTAAAATCAAAAAACGGGAAGGCGTTAGAGAATAATGTCGTATCCGAGGGTTTTAACAAAAATGTACACTATTTATAGATGAGTTGATGACTATATCGCAAGGAGAATTATATAATGGCTCGTAAAACCTTACTAACTGAATCTGAGCTACGCCAATTTATGAAGCTAGCCAACCTGATGCCCCTTGGGCAAAGCCGACTGAACGAGTTTGGCTATAATCCCCTCGATGAAGAAGAGGAAGATCCCGAATCCCTTGAAGATTATGCCGCTGGAGATCTAGAGCGCGGACATCCTGGTGAAGCTGGAGCCGACGAAGAAGAAGCAGACTTAGAAATGGATCTCGGCGGCGAAGATGATCTCGGAGGCGAAGATGATCTCGGAGGCGAAGATGATCTCGGCGCCGAAGGTGGTGGTGGGGAGATGGTCTCAGTAGATGATTTCATGTCCGCTCTAGAATCTGCCCTTGAAGATGTATTAGGTGAGCCCGTTTCCACCGAGATGGATGATGAAGGCGAAGAAGTAGAAGACGTTGAAATGGATGTTGAAGCGGGCCCCGATGATTTAGAAGTGACTGCTTCGTCCGAAGAGGAAGAAGAGATGGGGATGCCACCTGTACCCGGTAACCGGATGTACGAAGGCGCCAGTCAGGACGAGATTGTAAATGAAGTCGCACGACGCGTCGCAGCACGACTGGCAGGTGTACAGAAGAAAGAGAAGATGGTCGACACACTGGCCGAACGAATCCTTCAACGATTGACAAAATAACTTGACATTTAGCTTGCGAGAAGTTATAATATAACCACTGGTCATTTCGCCGGTGGTTATTTGCATGGAGTGCTATGAATTGGCTTTTATACGTCCTAATCTTTATATTTGGATATGTGACTTGCAAAACGTTTTACTTTCTTAAGGCAACGCGCCTAAGTCTGGTGTTGACCCGCGCAAGCCACATTATCTATCTCTCATGCATGATCAAGGCTCTCGAAAGTATGGCGCATGGCCGCGGCATTGCATTGGAGCAGATGCTGCGCACCGACAAAAGTGCCAGTCATATTAGTGCTTTTGAGTATCGGTATGACGAGGACGTACGCCAATTCAAGGAGCGTTCGATAGATATTCTTCGCGAGCTTCATCCTGATTTCTTTCGCAAGATGATCGAATTTGAAAATTGGTCCGAAGCTTCGAAGTATCTGGATGGCCATCGCGACATCGCCTTTAAATTTTGGGAGAAGTAAATGATTGACAAGATTAAAGAAAAGATTGGTACCTTTATTACCAACACAGAAGAAGATACACTCGAAGAACCACAAGTAGTGTTTGTGGCTCCGCAACAGAATGAGCCCGACATGCGCATCATCGGATTATTTTCCGACGTGGCGGAGGACAAGATTGCAGAAATTGTCCACGCACTCCTATATTTAAATGAGGTTAACAAAAACGATCCAGATGCACACAAGCCCATTGAGTTCTATCTCTCCACCTATGGAGGCTCCTCCGACGACATGTTCGCCTTGTATGATGTGATGCGCCAAGTGATGCAAACATCTGAGATCCACACCATCGGAATGGGGAAGGTCATGTCAGCGGGGGTCTTGCTTTTGGCCGCAGGGACAAAAGGAAAGCGCCAGATAGGAAAACATTGCCGCGTGATGATTCATTCAGCCATGGCGGGGAGCCATGGCTCGTTGCCTAATCTAGTAAACGAACTAGAAGCACTTAAGCGAATCCAAGAAGATTATGTAGAGGCATTGGCAACAGAAACAAAAATGACACAGGAAGAGATTAAAAATATGCTGGAACGTAAGGTTAACGTCTATTTATCAGCAGAAGAAGCTGTAGAATTAGGTATAGCTGATATAATTATCTGAGGTTTTGTGAATGTCTGAGTTAAGTGAAATCCTTCGGGAAGAATATGTGAAGCAAGTCGGTCAACTCGACTTGAAAATGCTGATGGAGATGGTCGAAGAGGTTTTCGGGTTTGATCTAAAAGAAGAGAGCCCTCCCCAAGTTAAGGTGGATGACTTTGCAGCCCAAGAAATGATCATGCGGATGATCCCTGATATTGCGGTATCTGAAATTGGGTGGTCAGACGTACGCACCTCCGACGAAGGAGATCCGATCAGTGGACCCCAGCGGCAACTACTGATCCAGTTCCTCCAGAATGTAGACGGGTCCACCTTTGAAGAAAGGATCCAGTCGATATCTGCTTTTTATACTAATGGAGCCACACAGTTCCAAGAGCAGGTCGCCGACCGAGGAGAATTAATTGCTAAAACTATTTCTTATCTTGTGTTTTATAAAACGTTAACCAAAGTAATCACTAACTTTAATGCTTCATCGGCCGGCTTTAGTTTTGAATCGTTCCTAGCTGCTCTTGTTAGTGGTGAACAAATTAAGGCTAACACTGGCACGATTGCTGATTATGTCGACAAAGCCACGGGAACCGACATTCCCGTAAGTTTAAAGCTCTATCGAGAAGGACAATTAGAAGTCGGAGGAAGTTACTCCGATTTGGTTAACGATATAGTGAACCCCCAATGGCCCGCCTTTGGCAACGCCATGCGGTATGTCATATGTACCAAAGTACTCACAGGCAAAGAATTAAAACAAGAGGGTGCCATTAAGTTTTGGCAATTTGATTTTACGCTGGATAATGTGCTAGCGATTTTGACCAACAGCAAAGCCACCTCTCAAGAATGCATTCGACTCCCCAGAGCCGTCATCAGCGCCCTTCGGGGAGGACAGCGCAGCGGACTCGGCAATGTATTGGGGCTCCCAGAAAAGGAGATCTTTCCCGCTGCCGAAGAATTAGAAAAAGAATTTTCTGACTTTTTAAGAACAATTATTCAAGGGCATGCCCAAGCAAACCCCCAATCCTACCTTAACAGGATGACAGCCACAGCAACCGACGATCTTCTCAACGATCTCCAGTGGGCTCAGAACGGCAGCGATCCCCTGTTTGCTCCTATCACAATTAAAATAAAAGATGACGAGACGGGAGACGTGCAGGTAATTGATAAAGGAATTATACGTGGGCACTCCGATATGCGTTCGAAGCCTGTCAAAGCGTGGCTAGAGGACAAATACGCCGGTATCGAGAATGACCGCAAACTTCAACAGTTATTTCAAGTGACAGATGAGAACGGGTTCACGCCCAAGCAGCGCAAAGCTCTCGCGCATGAATTAAAAATGCAACTGGATAAAGCAATCCGCAAAGCCAATGATGCCGTCGTACAGAAATATAAACCCAAAGAAAAGAAAAGTGAACGCAATCGGATGTTAGACTCTTATTTAGAAAAGGGGGAGTTTTTGTCACCTGCGGAGTCGGCGCGAGCATACCAAGAACTGAATGCCGCCCAAAAGAAGATTGCTTTAGAAAACTCTTTGGGCTATTTGCGTACGCTCCACTTCTCCCTTAACCAGAAACAAGCCACCAACCCCGAGCCACCATCATGGCAATCTCGACAAGAGCCCAACCCTGAAAATCTTAAAAAGCCTAAGACGATTAAGGGGGGAACGGGTGCAGAGTACTTGGGGGAAATTCACGTTGGCACCAAGCACGTGGCTATGGCCATTGATCAGGTGCGCGACATTCTTAATGCGCAGGTATTTGAAATCTTTGAGTCGCTCAAAACTCTTTCCGAAAGTTTAAACTCTTATTTTGCGGGGGGTTTGAAAAATGATTCAAACGCTGGGCTCGCGGTTAACAAAGCAGAAAATATTGTTTCCAAAACCGAGGAAGTTAGAGAAAAATAACTTGACATAATCTTATAAAGAGATTATAATATAGTATCACACGAGGTATGAATGAGCAGAGCATATGATCACGATCAAACTCTTCAACAAAGGATAATGAAAGGAGCCAACATTTTAGCAGACAATGTAGCTTCTACGTTGGGCCCCAAAGGGCGTAATGTTCTGCTAAAAGAAAAGGACGGGCGCCCATTTGTAACCAAAGATGGTGTTACGGTGGCCGCTTTCGTGGCGCTGGATGATCCTTTTGAGGATGCTGCAGCGCAGATTATCAAACAAGCAGCTGTCGAGACCAACAATACAGCAGGCGATGGAACGACCACGGCGACAGTCTTGGCTCGTTCCATCCTCACAGAAGCTCAGCGATACATTGCATCCGGATTGTCGCCGGTAGAACTGCAGCGCGGCATTCACATGGCATCAAAAGAGATAGTGAGAAGCCTTAAAGAGATGGCTACCCCCATCAAGAGCATTGATGACGTCCGGCACATTGCTACAATCTCAGCCAACAACGATGTATTAATTGGGGAGTTGGTTGCGCTGGCTATTGATAAGATCGGACAAGATGGAGCCATCAGTATTGAAGAGTCTCGTTCTGTGGAAACCTCCATTGATATTATTGAGGGGTTCAAATTTGCGTCTGGATATGCGGCCGGCGCATTTATAACCGACGAACGACGCGCAATGCTTCGTCACGAAGATCCTCTCTTCTTGGTGACTGACTATAAGGTTTCTCAAGTGGAGCAAATTCTTCCGGTGCTAGAGTTGTGTGCAAGAGAGTCGCGACCCCTCATTATCATTGCCGAAGAGATTGAGGGGCAAGCGCTGGCTGCTCTAATTATGAATGCGATGCGCGGCACACTAAAGGTGGCTGCTATCAAGGCGCCTTCTTATGGAGAACATCGACGTAATACTCTGGAAGACATTGCGCTTTCAACAGGCGCCACGTTCATCTCCAGAGAAAGTGGCGTTAAAGTTTCTGAAGCTCAAATGATTCACCTTGGAACTGCTAAGTTTGTCGAGTGCACCAAATATGATACTACCATTGTGGGTGGTCATCAAGATGGAGCAGCAGTTGAAAAGCGAATTGTTGGTTTAAAGGCTGAAATCGAACAGACCGATTCATTAGAAGAGTGCGAGAATATTCAGTCCCGAATCACTCGGCTTAATTCGGGGGTAGCGGTTATTCGCGTAGGGGGCTCTACTGAGGTGGAGATGATAGAGCGGAAGCACCGCATTGAAGACGCACTAGAAGCCGTCCGGGCCGCCCAAGAAGAAGGCATCGTCGCTGGGGGCGGGTGTGCATTGGCGCGCGCCGCCCAGCAGATGTTAATAGTGACAAATGGACAAAATGGCGAGTTTCACAAAGATCAACATGCGGGGGTGCAGATAGTTCGCACTGCGTGCGAGGCGCCCTTGCGCCAAATGGCCGTTAATGCTGGAGAATCTCCTGACTTGGTGATGGGAGAGGTGCTTTCGAGGGACTCAGCGCATGGATGGGATTTTAGAACGGGAGAGATGGTTAATCTTATAGAGGTCGGCATTATCGATCCGGCTAAGGTTACCCGATGTGCTCTTCAAAATGCTGCTAGTTGTGCGGGCACCCTCATCACCACAAATTATGGAATCATTCAAGGAGGAGATTAAGATGGAACATGGAGATTTGATTTATATACCGCAAGATGTTATGCTATTTGATAGTAATAACATTTTTGTAACCAAGACAGAAAAGCCCACCATGGGTCTGTTCCTAAAGGAAACCCCTGTCGGCTCTCCGTGGCAATCTGGCACTTATACGATTTATGCGCTGGGCAAAGAAGCAGTCGTCGCACGCCGGTGTGTCTATCCGGTGGGAGAGAAATGCTAGTTAAACTAACCGAAGTGTGTTCCAATGGGACACTTACCACACGTCGAGATTATACCCTCCGAGAAGTATTTGTAAACCCCGAACACGTAGTGATGATACGAGAGGAAGCACGCCTGCGCAAATTAAACGAAGAAGGGATAATTGATCCCAACTTGGATCCAGAGCACCGATTTACAAAGCTAACAATTAATCGTGGCCACACAGGCACAGAGATTGTGGTCGTAGGCGCCCCAAACTTGATTGAAGATCAGCTAAGTAGCGGAAAGAAATTATTAAGAGGATAATATGAAAAAAGAAAGAGTAAACATTCAATATTCTATAGATCTAGAAGAGCTTCCAGCCGAAGTGTTGAGGTTGATTGGCCGAGCATCTACGATCCACAACGAAGTGATGACCGATGACCTGGCCCTACTCAACGCGGTCGAGGAAAAGAACGCGCTATCCCTCAATACATTATCTACTATTGATGTTGTACGTAAAAAATTAGCAGCTGTCGACTATGCCCTCAATGACGTGTCGAACATTATCAATGGGTTTTTGATGTTCCAGGTCCAAGCGAACTTACAAGAACGTTATGAGAACGACGGGCCCGGGCCAGCCGAATATAGTTCTGGAGCACAACTAGAAGAACTACAAGAGACGTTAGCTCTTAATAAGGATTAAAAATGATATCCCCTGTAAAGGAGGGTCTCCCATATAAGTGCGCAGCCTTTCTTAAAAGCATTATTCCTCCTCGCAGTGTAGTAGATACGTTCTTGTTTTATTCAGGGCAAATAGAATTTAGTTTGGCCCAGTCAGATCGTTTGGTCCGCGCACACACTAATCGTTATGTGATTTATGAGTTTTGGCATTGCATGCAAGAAGAGCCGGAACGAATCATAGAGATGGCGAAATATTTTCATGAGAAGCGACACCCAATCAGTACTCAACTTTTGCAAGAGCGATGGTATGCACAGGTTGATCATTATGTCCGCGCCGCCATCTTTTTGTTGTTGAATGTTTATTCCACCGATGGGAAGGTTTCTTCGGGCGCCCTCCGATTTGCCAATTATAATCCTTTGTTGCTAAACCGCGTTAAGAATTGCAATTTTGAAAACTTGCGTATTAATTTTTATAAAGACGAAAGTTTTCTAAAAGGGATTGATTATGTGGAGAATTCCGATTATGTCATCTTGCCTGTGGGGAAATTTGACTATAATTTATTCGAAGAAGGGAAAAGTTATGGATATGAGACAACAGCCGTAAACCATACTCACACGAAATTAAAGGTAGATGCGTGTGATCACAAGACAATTGTTATATACAAGCACCACCAAGAAGTGCTGCGCCTCTACGAGGATTATAATATTACCATGCTTAACGAGTACGGGCGCCCCACCTCGTCCCTCGAAGAATCTCGGGAGATAGTAATTGCAAATTTCTGAACTTTTAAAGGCTTGCGCCTTGATGACCTTTGCACAAACAATGGTGTGGTTTCAGCTATACTCTCATTATATTTGGAAGTGGTGGGAAAACAAACCGGTGGCAGCTGCGTTGGTTTATGGCATTCCAGCCAGTCTGTGTTTTTGGTATGGCACCAAGATTGCGATGGACGCAACGAGCGAGGCATGGACCGCTAGGTTGCTGGGATTTGGTATGTCTTATCTGGCTTTTCCTGTGCTTACATGGTGGCTATTGGGCGAGTCCATGTTTACCACCAAAACGATGATGTGTGTTTCCCTATCCTTTATGATTGTGGCTATCCAACTCTTTTGGAAATAGGCAACTATTTATAAGGGCGAGGTAAAATAATGGATATTGCGACAGGCAGTTGGTTTGAGTATCTTCGAGAAGAAGTTTTAACAGAGGGGCTGCGAGACATAGGGCTCCCCGAACGTATCGTCGACTTTATTGAGAACGCGATGCCGAACGCACCCGAGAAGTCAAAGACATACGCAGGCAACCGGTGGAAAGAGAACAGGCTAAACCCAGGCTACGTCTCGCGCCCACAAG
>Ga0208553_1000037_pt1 | contig 69055 bp, 97 predicted proteins | sample 6_EtaG_FD_184079 | JGI IMG/M metagenome (GOLD analysis project Ga0208553, IMG submission 184079) | Marine viral communities from the Subarctic Pacific Ocean - 6_ETSP_OMZ_AT15160 metaG (SPAdes) (version 2) | ecosystem: Environmental > Aquatic > Marine > Oceanic | place: Pacific Ocean | collected...
CCGTAGCGGTCAACAAAGACGCTTTCATCAAATGGGAATGTGAATGTATACGGAAAAGGCATTTTCTACTGCTTCTCTAAAGTGGTTACTCTTAACTGCAAATTACGTATTGCGCTCCATGCCGTTACGTTGTCAGCTTCAAGTGCTATCAATTGGTTTTCAATATTCCTTAGTTTATTGTTTGCCGTTGCATTATCTGTTTCCAGTGCATCTATTCTGTTTTGGTTGCCTGTGGCAAGGTTGAGAAGTGCTGAACCTTGAGCCTTTATATCTTCAAATACAAATTGAATACCCTTTGGAGTGTTAACTTTTAATTCTGTTTTCCCTTTGAAAGTTGGATCGTACTGCTCCATAAGTTTCTCCATTGCAACACGGAGAAATTTTGATCTTGTGACTCCCAGTTGTTTTGCCTGAAAATCGAACTTCTCAAGAAATTTTACTTCCATTAAAAAATTAACCAGTTTCTCTGTCATGATTTTTCCTTTTCATATTTATTTATATTCCTATTTTTACAATGTCGGCTTTAATTTCAATGATTGCGGTTTTGGCAACACTCAATAATTCTTTTGCTCGGCTTAATCTATCCCACATAAAAGCTATTTGTTTTTTTCTGCTAACACCCAATGGAGCCTTGCCGATTTCATTGTCAACCTGCAATAATATTTCACCGCTTGTATCGGTTATCATTTGGGGTGTGATGTTTGCTTGATCTATGTAAACAACAAGTTCAGGAAATTTTTCATGTGCATCTTGTGCCGATAATCCATAACCGACTTGACCGGAATTTTTATCAATCCATTTCTTGACCTTAATATCAAACATGCTATCAGTATCAAGAGTAATGTTGGTCATTTTATTATTCTCTTTGTTGCTTCTCTTGGTGAAATGTTTGGACAATAAAAATCAACTGCGAGACCATGATAATGTAAACTATTTGTAGCGTGACCAGATGTTGCATAGGCTTTAATAATAATAATTGGTGTATCTATCTCTGCTCGAATTAAATCGAGGGATAGTAAAAGATATCCTGAAATTAATTTACTAACACCCCATCGTTCTCGTGCTGTAAAAAAATCGAGTTCGTCCCAAATAGTTGTCATAATATTTATCTATTAATCTTCATTAAGCTCTTTAATTTGTTTCTTCATTGAAATCATATATCTAACTATCCATTTCATCGCTACCTTTGCAGAGGCAAGATCAGTGACATTGTTATCGATGTAGTCCCACGATTGCTGTGGAGTTAAATTTTTTAGAATAGAACTATTCATTTTAGCTTTTGCATCTTGGGCGGAATCAGAAACACCGTAAGGATGTGTGCCAGTGCAATTATCAAGGGTAGCACTGTCGGCAAATACCATACTCTGTACTCTAAAAAAAGCAGTTGAGTTGTCGGCATAGTGGTCTATTAAATCCTGACCTGACTTTACACCTTCATTTGGACTGTTCCACGGCTGAACATCAGTCGCCTTACATTCTGTACCGTTATCCCATGTAACAAAGACCCACTGAGAGGAGTTATCTATTGCTCGAACCCCATTGACTGTGATGGTTTGTGCGTGGGTTGTTGTTACTATCAATGCTGTCAATAATAAAATTGCTATAATATATTTATACATTACTCCCTCCATCATCTTAATTGAATTGCTATTGGTTTAATTCTAATACTTGTAAATGTGTCATTTCGTGTAATCTCTGTATCACCATTTGAATCAAGTGCAATAGTAAATACATTAGCTTCTGCCTTAGTCGCAACAGCAGTATACATCGTATTAGCGGGCCAATTTCCGCCAAGAGTTATATATTGTTGAGCCGTTGCACAAGTCGCATAGAATCCAAATATACCACCGATTGCCCCTTTTGGAATTTTTCCATTCGACTCTGCTTCAAGGTTTACTGCGGTAGTTGCTGAAACCGAACTTGATCCATAAGAAGTAAGTTCAAATGGAGCCTCCAACCATATCCATTCATTCACTATCGGCTGATAATTACCCTCTCCAATGTAACTACCTAAGACAAGCATTGGTTGGGAGATGTAGACTGTCTCTCCTGACGCCACTAGAACCGCAAAGGGCAAAGCCCCGGAAGAATCAGAGGGCCAAGAATAGGAGCCTTCAAGCCATTGCCAATCAGACGATGTGGTACAAGTATCTAAGGTTTGATATGATGTCTCATCGTTATCATATGCCTGCAAGATTACCGCCGAAGCTGTTCCGTCCGTCTTTACCCAACATCCAGAAGTGGATGTTCTGCCGGAGAATTTACTTGCTAAAACAATATCATTGTACTTAGTTATCTGCCATACAAGCCTGCTTGTTGCTCCACTGGCTATAAATTTTGCAGAATAGAAAGAGCCGTCTTTGGTGTTGTTCCCATTATGTTCCCTGTAAACAAAGTCTCCATTAGTACTTTTCGCCCATCCATCAAAAGCATTGCCGTTTGCCGCCACAAAACCAGGGGTGACTTCATAACCTGTTCCGGGACTACCTGAATCAGTAAGTGATGTATCATTTAAAGTAAAAGAAGTATTTGGAGTAATGGCTGTTATCTCATAAGTCTCTCCATTAAAATCACCTGAATCAAAATTCCATAATTCTCCAAAAGCTAATCCTTGGGTATTTGCAGATGCACATACGCCACTTGTTACATCCGTAAGTGTTACTTGACTCCCCACATTCTCAAGGGTACTCTGACTTGCAACTTCGAACCCTGAATTGGTAAGGAGGTTCACTTGTTTACCAGAGGATTTTAAAATTCCACTTGATATATCAGCACAATTTGCTCTGTTCTCGTCACATATATTGACGGCATTCAAATTAGCCGTAACAGAAATATCGCCTTGACAAACTAATGCCATATTACCTGCATTATTTACAGTGGTACATGTTATTTTTGAAATACCATTGGATAGAATAAAATTGCCGTACATTGGTGGTGCTGCGTCTACTTTATAAATAAAAATAAAAATAAAAAATAAAGTTAAAACTAATCTTTTCATCTTCTCTCCTTTTAAACGCATGCTACTTCAAGTGATATTGTATTTACTGCCATCCAAATCCTTACGGTATCGGCATCAACCGATAAATCTATTTTATTGGGGTTCATCTTCAGCCATGTTGTTGTGAAATAGCATTGAACCACATATGGACGAACTCCTATGTCAGATACGTCAACATCTCCATAATATAATCCCTCTCCCGCGTCCCAATTCCAATCACCGCCTGCTAAAGTATCGACTATCTTATGAGCCACATTTGCTTTTGCGATTCCTGAATCTTCAAGGGTATCTGATGCAGTTATACTCACAAGATTATCGGTGACACCATTCGGAATAGTATGCCTTCCATCTGCTTCAAACTCAGCCTGAGAATATTCAGTACCAACTGACACATGCTTTAAAACATCAGCCATTTTCTATCTCTCCTTTTAATACCACCTATCGGTCCACTCAGTATCAAGCGTTCCGGCTGCATCTACAGTTATCAATAATTGATTATCGTCATCAGGAGCATAGTCCCAAAAATCTCCTAGAGTGTCACTCAACCCATTCACTCCAGAGACCGTTACTGTTTTAGTTTTCATATTGATTACAAGCAGACTACCAGATGCCAATGTAGGGATAGGTCGATACCATTGAATATATTTATTTACTGCTGTGTTTGAATTTTGGATTCTGCAAATTGTTAATGCTCCAGAAGGTGTATAAGTAAGAATTGGAGGAGTGGGGGCATTTCCAGCAGTTGTTGTAACCGTAATAGTATCTCCAGCAGCAACTACAGAAACAGCATTGCTTGAACTGTCATCAGATGTGGAATAGAAATAAGGATCATCACAAAAGAAATCAAGTGTGTATGGGATAACCCGTGCCTGAAACCCTATTGGGTAACTTGGACGAAAGCTCCTTTTAACGGCGTTCAGATACCTATCATCAAAAAGAGTAAGGTTCTGCCTGTTATTCTCGATGGCAGCCTCAAGAGTGTTGAGAGCAGTTCTGGCAAGGGTATTTGTTGCGGCAGTAATAATACCGGCAATTGTGACGATACGGGCATTCCTCTTCGGGCTTGAGTTTATTAACTCCCCATCGGCACGAGGGATAGTAACAGCCTCAACCCTGTTCTCAAGAGACTGGCTCCACGTTTGTGCCCCTGTTATTGTAACACCACCAAATGTAATCGATATAGCCATTTACATTGTATCCCTATGCCGGAGTTATTGTTCTTATCTGCTGTTCAAAATAATAGCCCAATCGCTCTGCCGCCATCTTCGCTTCACTCGGGGAATTAGCACTCCCCACAAAGGTGACATTCATATTTATGGTCTGACCACCACCTGATTGAGTTGCATCAGGAACAGTTCGAATATTAGGATTAACTTGTGAAGATGGTCTACTAGATGTACCTGTTCCTGTATCGGTAACATTTTTTGGACCATTCTCATCAAAGAATCTTGGAAACCAGAATGCCAATATTTTCCATACTATCCCCTTTAATCCCTCGATTATCCCCTTCATTAGATTACCAAGAAATCCACCTGAACCTAAATCTTTATCTCCCAATCCAGTAAGAAAAGTATTCCATCTATCTGACCACAACTCTTTTATTTTATCTATAGAAGAACGAAAACCAAATTTAAGTGCTTCCCAAATTTCTTGTAATTTAGTACCCACTTCAGATCCCAATTCAGTTAAGCCACCAAGAAAATTATCCCACCTGTCCGACCACAATTCTTTTGCTTTATCTATCGAAGTTTTAATCCCGAGATTTATCACATCCCATATTTCCTGTATTTTTTCAAGAGGAGTTTCTCCTTTTAGACTATCTACAAAATCTTTCCATTCTTTTCTTAAATCTCTCCTATTTTTAGTTAAGGCTTCTCTTACACCTGTTTTTATTTCCTCCCAGATGCGTCGTATTTCATCACCAAATTTAAAATCCTCTGGTAAACCTAACTTTGTTCCTATTATATCTTTTATTTTTTTAAAGAATGTCCTGAGTTGAAATGGAAAATTTAAAACTTTCTCAATAAAAGTCTTCATATGATTAATAAGGGCATCAAGAATAGGAGTAGTATCTAAATCAAAAAAAGTTTCTCTACTACCAAGTATTTCACCCAGATCCATAAAGAAACTTATCATTTTATTTAACAACCGAAAGTTTTGGAGAAACCCAGTCGGCACTTCTTCCTCTTGTCCTTTTGGTTTTGCACCCGGCGTTACATCGGCTGCGGTCAACCCTCCAGTAGTACCAGTACCAAATAAAATTTCTCCAAAATCTCCGATTGAATCTGCTATGCCTTCAAACACTTTCTTATTATCTTCAAGCATCTGTGGCAATTCTGTTGCAATACCAGTTAAAATACGTGAAAACTCCGCCTGATCAAACTTCCCTCCGAATATTGCCTTAACGAACAGATTGCCAAGATCCTTAAGAAATGGACCAATGGCACCAAGAAATATAATACCTTTAGAGAGGGCTTCGGCAGTGCCCTTCACCACCATATCAAAGATCCCTTCCTTAAGTGATCGCTGGAAGTTCTCCCATCCACCGCTTACGGAATAACTTTTAAACCCTTCCTCAAGTGCATTAGAAACTATCCCAGTCATGTCAGACCACATATCCTTAACACTCTCAACCATGTTAGCAGTCATATCATCTGTAAGAGTAATACCTGCTCTTGTCATTTGCTTTATCCAATCAGCTTGTAAATTGAATAACTTTTCAAACATCTGTGTGACTTTAAACATGGTTTCAAACATCGGTTCAAACATTTTCTCTGATGCTTTACCTATAGCCGCAAACAGTGGAGTTAAAGCCCCCACAAGTCCGGGAAGTGCAAACAGCAATGCCCCAAGGATTCCCTGTTCAAGTGCCGGACCAATTAATTTAATACTGCTTATTTTCTTAAATAAATTATCTAGCATTTTCCCAACAAACTTAAACAAATCTTTATAAATATCTCCTATGGCATCACGGGTTGCCTCTGTTGCTTCGACAAACCTCAGCTCTATAGCCATAGCAATATCATTAATAACTTGAAACGCAGGGGCCAACATCCTCTTCATCAGGGTGTCCATCATGTCAGCCATCTGCCCAACCACAATACTTGTAAACCCAGCTCCAAACTTGTCCCTGAATTGTTCCAATGCCTGAGTAGTGGTACTGGCATTAAGTCCTGCCTGTATCGCCCCTGTTATGGTAGAGGTGATCTGTTGACCAAGTTTCTTTACCCTGTTCATCCAATCCTTAATAATAGTAGCAAATTTCTTAGCGAACTTCGGATCAAGGTCAGTACCGAATGGAGAGAAGAATCCCTCCGCCTGAACCTTTTGAAGTTGTAGGGAAAGATTTTTTGCGAATTCTTTTTCCTGTTTCTCCTGTTCCTTCTTCCGGTCATCCTTTGCTTTCTTGGCTCCAAAAGCAGCAACCCCTGCTCCAATAGCCAATCCGGCTCCACCAGCAGCCGCAAGACCCAATGGACTTTCAACTCCTAAACCGCTTGCGAGACCCACACCACTCATAGCACCACTAATACCACCTGAAACGACTCCTGCTCCTCCCCCTTGGACTCCACCCTGAAATGCCCCCTGTAGAACCTGAGCTCCTTGTAGCAAACCTTCAAATTTCCCAGCTGCTCCACCCTTCTTCAGTGCCTCACCAGTTTCTTTCCCCAATACTTTCCCAGCACTAAGTCCCATTATCTCACCAAGCTTTTCAAATATTCCCCCAAACTTGGAAAGGAAATCTCCCGCTCCACCATCCTTCTTCTTTTTCTGTTCCGGCTCCGGCCCCTTCTTAATAATGTCGGTCACTTGTTGTTCAGGAAATTCTAATTTCCCCTTATTTAATCCAGCCCCTAGCAATGTGGATAAAATGCCCTGATCAAGTTTGAAGTCCGTTTTCCCTTTAAACAAATCTATTGTCGACGCTTCCGGCTCAAATAATTTTGGGACTTTCATCTTCGTTCGCTGCACCGTTTCAATATTAAATTTCACCCATGCGTCCGATTCCTTGCTCCGTTCTTTTTCTTTTTCTGCTATTTTCTTTGGATCTGTTTCTCCAAGTCCCGGTATCGAAGGAGCACCTCCACCCAAAATAGAAGTATCCACTCCGGCACCTCCAGCACCTGTATCCCTAGAACGTATTACACCAAACTCTTTTTGATTCAAACCATCAATAAGTATTCCTGTTTCAATCAAAGCTTTATTTATGTTAATAATTTCCTCCGCAGTCTCATTCATAGAAATAGTAAGTTCAGCAGAAGTACCTTCTAAAGCTTTCTGTATTCCTTCCAATGGATTTGAATCTATCTTTCCTAATTGAACCAACCGATTAAGAATAGAATCAAGTGGCATCAATATAAATTTTAATAAACCAAATACTTCCCTCACAAATTCCACTACAACAAATGTAAGAGTTTTAAACGCCAGCTTTACCCCTAAAATACCTTTCAATAACATTCCAAAAAACTTAGAAATATTTTTTAATGAATCAACAAAATCGTTACTCACTTTTGTAATACTAACAACAGCAGTATCATTTTCTCCTAATGCTTCAGTTGCAAAATTAAGTTGTCTAACCAGTAATATTAACCAGTCCACAACAAATCGAACCTCTTTCCCATACCTATCCATGAAATCAATAGCTTTGCCTTCAAGAGTAGACTTGAGTTCATCAAAAGATCCCTGCAAAGTATCTCTCATAATATCGGCTAATTCTTTTGCTTCACCTTTTGCATTTTTTAGTATTCTTACAAAATTTTCATATGTAGATAACTGTTTTCTTAATATCAACGCAGCCTTACTTGATCTATCTCCAAATAGTTTCATCACTTCTGGGGCTTCTGAATCTACAAGTTCCTTTAAAGTCTCGACAAGTCCTTTACCACTCTTTGCTGCTTTGCCCATAATAAATGCTAAGTTAGTACCAGCCAAACTTCCTTGTACACCGGCATTACCCAAAAGACCAATAAAAGCTGCAGTTTCTTCAATACTAAATCCAAGAGCTTTAGCCGTTGGTGCTGCAAATTTAAATGCCTCTCCCATCTGTAACACGCTTGTATTTGCTCTTGTGGCAGTAGCAACAAGAACATCATTCACCCTTCCCAATTCTTTAACAGGAAGTTGAAAAGCACTTAATATATTAGAAGCAATATCAGCAGCAGTTCCTAAATCTAAAACCCCCGCTGTTGCTAAATCTAAAACTCCCGGAAGTGCTACAATAGCCTGTTTTGCTCTAAACCCTGCCATACCCAAGAAGCCCAAAGCCTTTGCTGCTTGTGAAGCTGTAAATTCTGTAGTCCTTCCCATCTCTTTTGCAACATTGGTTAACATTTGAAATTCTTTTTCAGTAGCTCGCATGACACCACGAACCTGTGCCATACTCTTTTCAAATGAAGCACCAATACGAATGGAAGCGGCGACGGCAACCCCTGCAGCAAGCACAAAGGTTGCACCAACTGCCTTTGCAGCCTGAGTACCAACACGGCGGACATCCATAAAAGACTTCTGCATTTTAGAAGCTGATTTTTTAGTCTGGTCCTCAGCCTGCTTCAACGCAGTTTTGTACTTCTTACCGTCGATGTCTATTTCTACAAATACAGTTCCTAGCTTTGCCGCCATTAAAATTATCCCTTAGAAATCAAGTAATGTTTTATTTCCATAAAAGCCCTGTTGCACAAATTAAAACATTTCATCTGCTTTCCCTTATCAACCTTGAGCCAATCCATGAAAATCTTTACCGCTACCAAATCCAACCCTAGAATATCCCCCATACCAGTTGTTTTAAACTGCCCCATAATATAGGGGAATATTCTTGCCGCCTCCTCATTCTGTGGAAGCACTTTTGGAATACAGAGAGAACAATCCGGTTTATCCTTTTTTATTTTCTCGTAATATTTCCTGCACTGTTCGCAGTTGGTCTCTGGTTGCACACACCACTCTGCGAACTCTACAAGTTTTTTATTTCTTCGTCGTCCCCACCCATAAGTCTCTTATTCAATTCTTTCATACTCTGAGCATAGAAAGCCGCAAACTTGATCGACTTATTCATCATTTGAACTTTGAATTGTCGTGTGCATGGAATATCTTTTCTGCTCTTATCCAAACACTTTTCCCAATCGATAATAGTATAATCCCAAATCAAAACAGACTGTTGGTCTTCATCAACCGTTTCGATTATGTGCATATGCTCACCTTTGAAAATACGCTTCTTCTTGGTGGTTACTTTTTCAACCTCCCTGATTTCCTCTATAGGACATGTCCTGAGACAAACACGCATACCAGACTCCCCATAATCGAACCACATTCCAGGGTTGAGTTCATCAAAATCAAACTCGTTATCTTTCGGCATATCCGCTTCGTTCATGATTTCAACATCTTCATTTTCATCAATCTCATTATTTTCTTTTTCATCAGACATAATGAATTGCCCTCCTTTTAAATCCTTTGATTAATTCTTGGGTTTACACATGTACGAGTAAACCACTCACCTTGGCTGTAAAATCAATAGTCATCAATGCTGCTTTATCTGCGCCAATATTTACCGAAGTAATATTCACCCAGCTATAGACAGTTGCCTCTCCGGTAGTTGAAGTTCCTGACCACCACTGAGTTGTCTGACACGGCTCAAAGTAACTTGTGTCATCTGTGTACAGTCTCAGGCTTGTGATATCAGTATTATCCATATTAGCCCTCATTAGCAGATCCTGCCCTGTAGCATCTTCTGGATCAAACAGACCACTAAATGTTACCGTACCACCATCCTTCGCTCCAAACTCAAAACTTTTCCAATCATCATTGAATTCCGTTGCTTCCATCTGATCGGCTGTAATACCATCCATCGTCCATGTTCCCATACCGACAACTTTATTTGCACCAACAGATACCTGACAATCCTTTCCAATTTTTTTTCCCATAATTTATATTCTCCTTTTCATTATGAATCATTCACAACTTCTACATTATCCTGACCAACCTCAGCCTCCTCGACAATGCCCAGTGATGCGGGTTCAAGATTTTCCCTTTTATTTAAATCAGGTGGCTTCACCCACCCGAACTTTCTATACCGCTTATACAATTCATACAATGGTCTAGCCACTTCCATCTGTGCTATGTGACCAATTTCAATGGAAGTATCCACCCATATTCTCTTTCCGGCTTTTTTCATGTTCCTGCAAAAGAACACATCTTCACCAATGTGTGTCCCATCTCTTTTCCCATCGATCTTAAACCACGGTCTTGGAGTATCCATAAAGCATCTGGTATCGAACATCATACAACCAGTTCCTATTGCATCAGCCTCAATCAACTCTCCACTATAAACCTCTTTATCAGGAATGTGCCAATACCTATCAGATTTTGGATTATGTTTTAATACTATTGGATCATACGGCGGATACCTTCTATGAACAGGCACGGCCACCACATCCTTATCCCTGTTCTTCAAAAGTTTTATAATTGTATCAACAGGATAAATCTGATCAGTATCCATCATAATCATATGAGTCACGCCTTCAATTAAAGCCTGTTCTACAAGGTTATCCCTAATCGCATCAATCTGTCCCGGCCACTTTGGGATAAGTAAAGTATATTCCTCTGGTTTTTCCATTGTAATGTAACTTATGAAAAAAGATGTATGCACTTTTTCATCTGTAATAGGGAAAGCAATTCCCAATTTAAAATCTTCTGATATTCTATTTCTATTATTTTTTCTCTGGATGTACAGAGCATTATCCCTTGCAGAATTAGCAGGAGAATATGCCCACTTGTAATCATCATCCCAAGGAACAGTTTTATCAACTATAGGATTAATGTGTTTAACTTTTGCATCAGGCGCAAATATATACCTACCTATTTCTTTACACCTATCAGTCAACTCATTATCACAAAAAGAATGAACATACCCAGTATGAAAAAACTCATCATCGAGAAATGGCAACAACCTTCTATGTGCTATCCAATGAGTTGCATTAAGGTTTCCATCAACCTCATCATAATTATCATTTAGTCCAACCAATCCCCAATTCGCATCAAACATTTCCATAGACTCAAATGCTATTTTTAAAAAATTTTTTTCCGGCAAAGTGTCATCACCAAGAAAACATATATATGGATGATTATGCATCTCTATTACTTTGTCTGTCATAGTCTTTATCATTTTCGGACAACCAATTCTCTCCTCATCCGCTTCAGCATATACAGAAATATTCTCTTTTGGTATTCCAGCGTTAGCATAAATTGTATCTACTAACTTTTTTACATTTTCTTTTCTAATTACTGGTATAATTATTGATACCTTTCTATCCTCTTGCTTCATAATAGTCTGCCCTCTCTATGAATCTTCCAGTTAATTTTCTATATGACATATGTCCTGAAGTTTCATCCCAAGCATTAACCCCCTTCATATCCAGAAGCTCAATCCATACTCCATCATATAATCCTGTTTTTAGTTTTCCTTTCTTTATTATTGATTGATATTGACTCCAGCCAAATAAAGAGTGTGTTTCATACTCAATAGGAACATCAAATATATTCCTTTTAAACACCGTGCCACTAGCCCCAATTAGAATTGGAACAAAATGATTTAGACCAAACTTAATAAATCCTTTCTCCCTTTTAAGATGTTCCCAATTATAAATACCCTGTATAAAGAAATAATGATTAGCCTGTACAGCATCTCGATCAAGACCAATTAAAGGATCAAGTAAATCATTTAACCAGTTAGTCGGGACTATAGTATCATCATCAACCTTCGCAATAAATTCATTATCCTTTGTCAATTCTAGGAACTGATTCATAGCCCCACCAATTCCCTTATTCTCATTATTAAAAATAATCTTTTTTATTTTTCTATGACTCCTAAATTTATAAAGAAATGCATCCGTACCATCCATTGAACCATTATCGATAATAATAATTTCACCATCATGAGTAGTCTCAAGTAGAACAGGTAAAGTCTGCTTTGTATAATCCAACCTATTCCATGTGGTATAAAGTACTGGGATCATTTAGATTCCTTTACTGCAAAAAATACTCCGTGAGTATGTATAATTTTATTTGCTTTGTCCGTAACCAAGTCTTCCCTAAATCCTTTAAACTTTGCTTTAATTCCATACAGCTTTCTATGCTCATCATCAGTATAGTAAATCCAACTGTTAATATTCCAAAAACTCAAATGAGTTGGATCTTGAAAAGCCCCCCTACCATCTGTACTAGGAGTGAAGTGTTCAAACTTTCCGTCATGCCTCAGCACTCTAAAAATTTCCTCGATGACGAATATTGTTTTGCCAAGTGGAACGTGTTCAAGAAAATCCCATGCCCTTACTTCATCAACAGAGTTATCTTCCCACATATTCAACCCAAAAGAAACAATGTCTAATTGAACATCTGGATCACACTTAGGGTTATAATCAATATTAACGAAGTCTTCTTTTTTTCTGTATCCACATCCCAAATTTAATTTTACAGGATTTTCAATACTCATTATATTTACCCTCCCTAGTTTATTGTTCTCTTCCAACCCACCATGTTTCCCCATTCTTAACTATAATCTTTCCTCCCACATAATGAAAAAAATCATTCTGATGAACTATCCCCCGATTTACCCTCACTACAGGTAATTGAGTCTTCCATGCTGTATATGCTAAACTCAGTTGATCATTCTTACTTCCCTTTAAATATTCATCATACCAGTATTCTCCAAATTCATTTATCTCTTTAGTATGTCTCCTAATAACAATACCACCAGCAAATATTCCAAAGTCCCTCGGCATCCCTTCCTCTGCATACCTATTTATCTGATCGTAAATTATTTCTATATTATTTTTATATTTCTTATTTTCAACTATCGCAAGTGATTCTTCATAAATACACCGTCTGACTGGGTGCATCCAAAAGGCAATATCGCCATTTTTTAAAATATGTTTAACAGCCTCAAGCAATGGTCCTCTCTTTGGAACGATCATGCTGTCCAACCAGACACTGTACTCACAATTAAAGTATTTATGTGGGAGCATTTTATATCTGGCTGTATCAACTTTCGGATGCCCTTTCCTTTCTAATTTCTTTTTCTGCCAGGGAGATTTAAGCTCTGTTCCATTTTCCATATATGCAACGTAGTCAATATCCTTTGACGGATAAAAACTATTCAAAAAATATTTATCTGTCAGTGCAGTATATACAACACATTCAACCATCCAACTCATCCGATGAATTTTTCTTCTTTTTCTTCTTTTTCTTATCGATCTTCATGGCAACACACATTATATCATTCCATATTGTTAGACCCTCCCCATACTTCGGAAGTTCACAAGATAAAATATCCAATTCTTTGCCCACCAACTTACTCAGAGATTCAACAGTAAATGTTTTTATTTTAGATCCAGTAGAAGGAGTAACAATACACAACAATCCCTCATCCTTCAAAAGTCTGTTAATACGGGCAATGGCAACATTTGGATTATTGGTTGAATAGAAAAAAGAACTTGTCGCAACTATATCGAAAGAACTATCATCAACTGGTATCCCTTCCCCTTCCACTGCTCGGGAGGAATGATAAGTATGCCCACAAAATTCAACTAATTCTTTATGATCCTCAGAGTCCTTACTGAGCACCAAAACATTTAAATTCTTTTTTCCTTTAAGATGTTCCTCAACGAAACGTCTCATAAACTCTATTGCAGTTGCTCTCATAAATTAATCTCCTTCCTCTGTAGAAACTTCCTCAATCTCTGTATTATTAAAATCTAATACTATGTGAGATGATACCTCTTTTAAAATATATGGATCTTCCTCGTCAAATTCCGATGCATCCAAATGATCAACATTAATAAAGTCAACATAGCATCCCGTCTCTATTTCAAATTTCTTTACTCGATTTTTAATATCGAGATTTAATTCAGTTACTTTTTTTCTTATCACCTTTGAATCTACCATCATTGCCCTCCTTAAATTTAGGATCCTGCTTGCTTAAATCGCTCTCCAATCGATTATCTTCTCAAAAAGGTTATATCCTATTAGTTTAAAATTTAAAGCTCTTAGAAACGATTTATGAGCTTTTCTTGTTTAATTTTCTGGTTCCCAAATATAAATTATCTTTGCATCTTTGCCCGTATGTAATCTCCATTTTCTTCCATCAAATGAAGGCACAAGTCCAGATTCCCAAAGATCAATACAAGGTTGAAAGGGATTTTCTCCTTCTCCATGCTTAATATATTTCCAATTCTTTAATACGAAAAATGATGATACATAACCCCTGACAGAATCACCAACAGACTCCCCAACAGACTCCCCAACAGACTCCCCAACAGACTCCTTAACGGAAGCCTCAACAGATTCTCTAACAGAATTACCAACAGACTCTCTAATTGCTATCCAAATAGAATCCCCGACATGATATCTAACAATAGTATTAATAGAATTCTTGACGGAAGCCTTGGCAAAATTCCTAATAGAAGCCCATTGTAGTAATAGTTCCTTTTCATTGTTTGAGACTGTTTTTAATTTTCTTTTAATTTTTAACGGATCAATAATCTTCTTGATTTTTAATTCTGGTATCATAAGAGAAAAATTTAATTTTCTGCATTGTCTTTCAACAGCTTCAGAATCATCTTTTACATTTAATTGATTGATCTTAAATTCTTTGCTTAGTGGATTATACTTATATTTATTTGTTCGGTCCTCATTAAGATTGAAATAATCTGCAATACTGGAATGGCTGTCTGTTCCCAAAGTTCCTAGAGCAGAATTTTTAGAGATTATTTCTTTTCTTATCTTGGCATCAAAATACCATATTCTTTTTTGTCCATTGCTTATACAACTAAAAAATTGGTACATAGTTTTTGGTTCTGCCCCCTCCTTAATTCTTTTCCATTTGCACCAGATACTGAACTGTGTATTGATAAGTATTCTCAAGTGGTGGTCGAGTAAGCTGATAAAAAATTAATTCCATTTTGAAGAATGTATATCCACTTACAGTCAAAGTTGTATTGTTATAAACATTTTTTAAATTTGTAAAAATAGTTTGTATATCCGTATCTGCATTCTTTATGGAAAAGATATTAAACTGAATTATAATATCGTCAACCTGCTCGTCATTAAACCAGTACTCAGGAACCCCGCTCGGCAGGGAGAAGACTATATAATCATCTTGCAGACCTTTCTCTGCTTCAGTATTATACATCCTCCCGTCGACACTATTAAACAAAGTGGAATCGGCTGTGAATTTAGAATATACTGCTGTAAATAATTCCTGCATATTATATCTTCACCAATCCTTTCTTTCCAAACTTTGCCAGTTTTCTCTCTATAGCTTTTTTGTGCAGTTCGAATCCCGGTCTCATGAATGGCCTTGGTTTAATATATCTCGTACCAAACTCAAGATATGGGGCATACTGAACATTTGTCCCAACCACTACCTTGAACTTCTTTCCATTTTTTATTTTCCCGCCATCAGGTTTCCCCACTCCATCACTTATATCACCTTTTCCTTCTGTAGTCCCTCTTGCTTTACTGCTACCAGTCCAATTCACAGAGATACTGTTCATCAACCGACTTTCTATCGGTTTGGGTGGCTGACCTACGGCACTTGCATAGGTAATTGGTCCCTTCTCATTTTTCTTTTTTGATCTTGGTTTATCCCGATCCGTTCTTGATCGTGACATACTTTTCTTTATATCACCAGACATCTGCATCCCGATAGCTACAAGACCCTCTTGTAACGAGTTAGTAAGTGGATCAAGTTTCTGTGGCTTCCATACAACTCGTTTTTTAACTGTCATCTATCTGATCTCCTTACAAAAACACTGAAGCTTCCTGTTCCACTCTTTAGGGTTGATAATATATTTTATCTGAAAAATTCGACCACCATATTTCAACTGCCACCACTCCTTTACATCGGTTCTATATCTGATAGTTATCTTATGAGAAATCTCGGCCTGTAGTTGATCGGCAACCACTCTCTCTTTTCCATTAGGGACTTTTATCTCACCCCATACAGTAGCAACCGTACTAAATGTCTCTGATATAGAACCTGTCTCCGTTCTCGCCTTTGTGGGAGCCTGTATCTGTATTCTTTTTCTAAGGTTTCCTATACTCATCTTCTATAACCAAATAATCGTATATTTCTGAAGAGGTCTCATGATATCCTTTTCGGCATCTTCAGCATTGGATGCTTTCAATGCCCCTTCATCCGTGTTCCAGTCACCCCTATTCTCGTACCAGTAAGAAACCAGTCTCTTGATCACGGTTCGTATTGGCTCAGGTACGTTTGTTCCAGCATCCCCATATCCAGCAACAAACTCTACATTAATTGCATTTACAGGGTAAAGAGAATCAGTAGGCCATGCACTATCCGGTGGCAGCACAATTCTTCCTAATGTTCTACTCGTATCTACAAGATAATCTGTTGTCACTGTCATAGTAGTGTCATCGTTATTAGTATCAGTATAAATAATAGAAGTAACGGACTGAAGCTTTCCAAACGGTAGTTCAAAAAAATCAGTGCCGGGGAAATCTTCAAGATATACATTCCATGTCTGTGTAATCAAAGCCCTTCGTGTTTTTTTCTCCACCTGCTCCCGTGCGGCAGTTATTAAAGCTGTGACAAGGTCATCATCTGCACTCTCAGCAGCATCCCTTGTAACGCTTACTGAGAATATACCAGAGTCATTCGCCACTACATAAACGGCTCTGACATATTGCTTTACACCATCGTATTCTTTTGTATAGATATCATTATCATTAGCAGCGGTTACCTGTGTAAAAGCTCCACCAGTAAAATCATTCCATGTAGCATTGTCATCGGACTCCTCTATATGAACATCAACTGTGGTGGTAGCCTCAACTGTTCCAACGTTGAATGTAAAGAGAGTTCCATAGCCTTGTCTGTCAACAGCGGTCCCGTTAGCTGTTCCTATGCCATAAGATGCTGGTGCTATAGACTGATCCACAAGAAGATCAGCTTCAACATCAACACTATCCAATCTCAGATACTGTTTCATCTCAGACAGACTGACAGGCTCAACTGTTGGTGCAGTATTAAGAACCCTCATTAAGCTTGGTATAGTCAATGCAAGTTGATCATCACTATCCCCTCTATTTCTACTTCCGTATCTATATAACATTACTGTGTCCTAAATTAATTATATATTGTCAATTTATGCTCGCTCCCGGTCCTAAAGTTTCCCATCCTGAAAAGTATTTAGTTCCTAAAAGCCCCCCACCAGCTCCTGAGAAAAGCGATAGTTCCTTCATTGCCACCTTTCAAAAAATCAGGGGGAATCAGGAAAGGACTTCCCCCGATTAGTTATCGACGTTGCCAGACTTTTAGATAAGTAAGGGTTATCTTCGATGCTACAGTTCCGTTTGTCTTAACTCCTATGTAAGGAATCAATTTATCAGCCCCTGTCATCGAAGCTGCTGCGTTTGTTGCCAATAAGGAATTTGCCGCATAGAACTTTACTTTACCATCATCATGCATCTCAATCCGATAAGTCCGTAAAGTATCCGCAGCCCATGCAGCCCCAGTTGTTTCCGTTCCATCAGTTCCATCTTTAACCGTAATACTATTAATAGTATCGGTTGTCATTTCGGAGTCTGTGAAAAAGAAAGCCCCATCGGTCGCATTCGTTGTAGTAGTTGTTCCGTTTTTGGTAACAGCAATATTACCCGCAGATTCTGCCTGCGCATCACTAAATCCTATACACCAAGCAGTTCCAGAAGCATCACTACCGGCGACCTCAAATTCCATCGTCGCCCATAGACTAGGTTGCCACTTTGCACTTAACGCAGCCTGAACATCATTATTATCAGATGCTCCGGTTGTAAGAACCAATCCATCAGCATTATACTTAGCCAGACCACTGTTGGTTGCCTGTAATGCATAAGTATCGGTAACCCCTCGAACTGTAGTCCCTGGTTGATATAAATCAAAGAACTGGTCCGGAGCCATCACAGCAACAGTTTCACCAGTACTCTTTTCGTAAAATTCCTGCGTGCCATTTGTCCATCGAGCACTAATACCATAGGCAAATATGGAAACTGTGTATGAAAGTATTAATACCACGAGAAATATGGCTATTTTATTTAATCTTGTCATCTTATTTTTTACCTCCTTACCAAAAATATTATTAATTAAGTGATGCCCTCTGCACTCCCACGAGGAGGGCATGTCACGGACGAAGGAGATACAAAGAACACCACTTAAACTCTTACTTGTTCTTTGATCCCGCTACCATCTTATCTTTTTTTGGAAACTCCAAGCCCCTTCGTTTGATGCCGGATACAGATGGTTTTGTTTTTGCTGATTTTTTCTTTGTCATCTTTTTTGCCCCCTTCTTTTTTGTTGATTTTTTCTTGGTGACTTTTTTCTGTTTCTTTTCACTCACCTCATGGGCAACACCCCGCTCGATCATCTTTCGTGCTTGCCATTCCACTATACACAACTCTGTGCCCTTTGGATCTCCCAACCACTCTTCATCAAAAACAATTTTCAGTCCCCCTTTTTTTATTTCCTCGCTATATGATTTCTCCTCAGGATCCACATGAGCAGTGCCACGATCAATCATCAATAAAGCCTGCTTGGTATTAAGATCAAGATGTTTCCCTTTTGGATTACCCATCCACTCCATATCGAGTATTATCTTCATAATGAATTGCCCTCCTTTTAAATCCTTTTGTTAAAAATTAATCGGTCACTGCTTCAACAGCAATACCGCTGTTGTACCGGAATCCGCCAAGTACATACAGACCGCTAACGATGAAAGCATTCGATCCAGCACTTGCGGCAACATCAACCCGAATACAATCAAAACCATTAGCAATATCCAACTGGCTTGCATTGATCTCGATCACATAGATACTTGCAGAAGTACCCATCGTAAAAGTGTCCGAAGTAACATCCGTCTTGGCCAGCGTAGAACTTGTGGTTAAAGTTCCTTCCTTCTGGTATACAGTATCAAAAGCAAGTGCCTTTGAACTACCTCCAGCTACCGTAGTTGCCTGCAACAGAGTGACAGCAGAGCCTGCCCCACCAGCAAGAACGCCAGCCATAAGGACAATTGTTATCCGATCCGCATTCTTCAGAGAAACCCAATCCTCAGTCGGAACACTATCAACATCGACAGGACCGAATGCAGTAACGATTTTGGTAATATCTATCAACTGTTTACTCATTTTATACTTACCTCCTATTCAAAAAAATTATTTAAATTTATGTGTAAAGCCCTTCAGGGGGAGACGGTAGCAGAAAGGAGCTAAACCAAACCTCTACCACCTATATCACCCCCAGTCAAGAGCACTTATTACCTTGCTGCCAATCCGACAAACGGTGACAGGGTATCTGTAGCATACCGAGTGGTGAGTGCTGATTTCCACCAAGGCTGACCATCGATCCGGAAAACAAAACGGAAAGCGGTCTGATCGTAATCAAATTTCAAGTGCATACTAGATGCGAACTGCATACCCGCTCCATTGCCACTTTTCTGACCCACAAGGTATTGTGAAAAATCAGTAAAGTAAATATCACCAAGATCGCCAAGTGTGCGGCAATGCTCAGTATAGACGATGGGTTTGCCCATAAGGGTATCAAACGGTTTCCCACTTAAACCACCTGCAGGCATATAGGCGATAGACCCACCAGTACCAACAGCAAGACTCATTGTGGCAAGCTGTTTAAAAGTATCATCATTTGCATACCATACTCCCTTCCTCTTATTAGAAAGGCGAGCAAACATCTTGACGATATTCTCAAACAGAATCGTATCTGCGCCCTGTCCACCTTCTGCTGCAACCGAAATCAAACACGGAGCATTGATGATACCAAGAGGCTGTCCAGCACCAGTTCCATTCAGAAGAACCCAGTCGAGTTCATAGGTCAGAGCGTCCGAAAACATACTTGTGATCAGAGGTTGAATGGAAATCGGAGAATCTTCCATCAGCTCATCAGATACATAGGTAAGCCCCGCTACCTTTTTCAGATTCAATTCCACGTTGCCCAACTTAGGTTTCGTCCCGGTTTTCTGTGCTTCCTCGTTCAGCCATTTAAACTGAACACCTCCATGAACCGTTCCACCACTTCTATCAAAACCAGAAACAGTAGGTATCTTAACGGAATTGGTTGCCATAGGAATAATCATGGCAGACTGCAGGATGTTGGAATTCTCCACCGCTACCTTCAACAGTTCATTCCTGAACTCTTCCGGCACGAGGAATCCACCACTTGCTCCATCACCTTCAGTCATGCTGGGAGTACCGGCAGCTTTCAGCATTGCATCATAAGCCACAAGTTTCTCATCCCAATCAGTTCCACTCCGTCCAGCCTTGAAAGTACTGTGGGCAAAATCGGCAAAATTAACAAAACCACCCTTGGGATCCTTGCCCTCATCTTTGAGATGGGTTTCATCCCCCGCAATAGCCTTCACCTTCTCATCCCATGTCTTGTCAAGCTCTTCACTGTACGCAGCGTATTTCTCTTCAACAAGTGACTCAAGTGCAACCTTATCATCTTCCCTTGCCGCGGTGATAGCCTCAGTAATCTGATCTTTGATCAGGTCACCACACATCTCTTTAAATTTCTCTTTCGTTATTTTTGTACTCATCTTTCGCTATACCTCCTATCAAAATATTGTGTTTTTATTTTTACCCTCACCATTGATAGCAATACTGATGTCGTATTCTTGCCCTACCCTCGTTCGCATGAAGCTAATAAACGGTTCCGCAGATACACACAATATTTGCTTTTAAAAAATTACAATACCTTTCCAGATATTATATCTTTTTTATTCCTAATAATATCAGACCCTCTAGCAATCTTGACATCCTTCATTATATCTGCCAAAAAAGTCTTGTCTGATAAAATTTCCTGCACATCTTCTAGCGATACATCATCGTCAGAAGAAAAATCCAAATCGTAAGTTTGATCATCCACTCCCTTACCACCATCCGGCGACCTCGGCTCACTGGCATCCAATAAAATGGATAGAGCCTCTACAGCAGTTGTCAATGTTGATAAAGTGTTTGTTACTATCGTCCGATTCTTTCCAGATAAAACTCTGCCATCTTTCTCCTCTGCCTCCCATTCCTCAACCCGTTTATTAAGATTGTCCAAATCCTCTTTACTTATAGCCACAAGACTACCATCAGAAAGACCGGCAAGGATTGGATTCCTCTTAATCAAATCCCTTTTTGTAGTACATGAAGAACAGGTCTCTTTGAATTCTTTGGTTTCAAATTCTTTTTCACAATCAGCACATCGGCAGAGATAAGATTTATCAGGTTCGATTGGACCTTCTTCATAACAAGTATCACAAATAGTATTATCCTCCCCATCCTCATCTATCTCAAACCACTGCTTACATTTTTCACAACAAGCAATATCAATATCCTCATCATCAAAACATTTATTACAAACTGTCTGTTCACCCTCCTCCGATTCAAATTCTCCACCACATATATTGCACATACAAATAACTTTTCCCTCGTCCTCCTCTTCTTTATATTCGGTAACCATAAAATCAATGTCATCATGAGTAACAGTACTGCAAAGTTCAAATTCCAATAGCTTCATATCAGCATCATTGTATTCTTTAAACTCTGGAGGTTCTGCATCAAACTCTCCATAGTGTCCAACAAGGTGATCGTAAACACCTCTCTTCTCATTATTGGGTATTGCCACCCCGCCACGAGCCCCAAGCAGTGCCCCCATTGCTGCGACCACTCCTCTCCATACAGCCTTCTTATCACTGGGTCTATGATGGGGGAGTTTAAAATCTCCTTTGGTCAGATCATCAGATTCTTTCTTTCCATCGAACCAAGTGGTTATTGATTTGAGCATATCAACATCAGATGCTCTCATCACAGCAGGACCATTCCACACTTCCTCCACTGGGGCAATTCCGTATGACTTAAAAGGTATCACTGTTTTCTCTCCATCTGGTTCTTTGTCTTTACAGTTACAATTCTCATCTTCACAATCACAAAGTTCCAGTTCCAGATCGTCATCCTGAGTATCCTCATCAACAACATCTTTTCTATCGGGATCAACATCTTTCCCAAAACCATCACAAGCACACTCCTCCGAATCACAACCACCACAACGTTTCCCAATATCAGTTTCGAATGCATGATTTATCACAAGGTCCACTTTCTTCTCCTGAAGGATATCTACCACAGTATCAACAATACATTTCTCTTTAATATTTCCTTCCCCTATCTCAGCGATCAAGGCATCAGGACACGCCGGGATACTCACACAACTTATCTCCAGTAATTCTGCTTTTTTAAATAGACGATATTTTATAGGATTCCCCTTCTCATCCTTTTTCTCCCGATCGTCAAAGGCTTTCGGAATAAACCCTACGGAGAATGCTCGCATAATTCCCTGCTTGTACAACTGGAAAACTTCTTCCCCTCTAGCAGTCTCAGCAAAGATAGCCTTGAACCACAACCCTTCTGGTCTTGCCTTAATAGACACCACCCTACCAACCGGCAGTGATCTATAATCATGGGACAACATCAGGACAGGATTTTTCTTTTTAAAATCTTTTAAATTTGTCCAAGCATTCGTAGCAATAATTTCACCGTCTCGATCCAAAGTAGGCTTGCTCCCCCACGCCTCAATGCTCCTCTCCTCATCATTGACCGCCTTCACTTCAGATATGCAAAATAACTTATTTTTTATTTTCATGTCATTGTATCTCCTCTGCTATATTATCATTTACTAAATGTATATCCACACTGTAAACATTTCCTGTTATGTTCTGAGTGAAACTTCAGTTTATATATAAACCCACATAAACCTATGGGGCATTGTTCATTCGCTACGAATATCACGCTGCTATCCTCTACTTATATATCCATGTTTCTCGTTAAATTTTCTATTTACTTCGTCAAAACATTTATTATGGTATATCCCTGCTCTTGGAGATCCAGTCATTGCCGTAAAATCATCCTCTTCAACTTCCTTACCACAACTGTTGCATTCAATAAAATAATCAGGACAATAGACAAGCCTATTATTCAAACTAAGCCTTGCTTTGTTCCCAGCAGCACAAAGCACCTGCCCCTTACCCCTTTTATATACAATTCGATAGTTATAACAGAAGAAACAATTTATATCTCTCACGCTGCTGCTTTCTCCCTTGTATCGACTATCCTGTATTCAAGTCTGATATTAAAATAAGTGCTTCTATTCTTTCGGAGGTATAACAACCCCTTTGTAGCATCTTCAATTCTTCTATACTTTTGATAACTCCTTTTCCACTTATCACTTCTATCAAACAGCGTTATGAACCAATCGTCAGGATCAATCTCATCGAAGTTTGTTATCCTCTCCTCTATAACAAATGGTTTGTTCTTGCATTTCTTTTTCGGTGGTTTACTATGCTCATTCTTCCAACTATTTCTCGGAAGATATGGTTTGCCATCTCGTCGGTCTTTATCTCCTCGTTTCCGCTGGCTCATTTATTTTTTTAACCTTAGAATGTTTGCATTCGGGACACGTTACTATTTCTACTTTTTTTAAAGCTTCAACAAAATATTCCCCAAGCCTTTTAGACATTTCATATATATTATTGTTCTCTTGACTATTCATTCCGGTTTCTCACATGGGGTATAATTTTCACATTCACCATTATCTATTTTTATATTTTTTAAATTACACTGGCACACCGGACCCTTAACCTGAAAAATACAATCAGTTGTAAAACAATCCACCTTAACTATTGACTCGATATCTAGCGTAACTTTTATCTCACCACCACCAGCCATAGGTTTGCCCTCCTATATCACAGCATTTTTTGGCACATCATTATCAATATCCATCGGGGTGAAGGTCAAGAAAGCCTTGTCAAGTTTATCTCTTAACTGCTGGGTGGTCAGACCAGAACCAATAAGTGTTGGGATGTCACCAAACTGCCTTCTATATATTCTGAGAAGTTGATCCAAACTTTCATCATAAATTATTTCACCCATTGCTTTTGCCCTCCATTAACTAATAAAAGAAAATTGTAATCCATGATCCCCCTTAATAGGAAACGTATGAACAATACTTCCAGATAAAATATCTTGAGGTATCCCTTCAGGAAAAGCCTTACACTTATTCCAATTTTTTTTACTCAAACGTCTACAATGATCACAGGCTAATTCTGCCATACCACCATTCACAAAAATAGCTCGTCTATTTTTAACTGTCATTTAGATGCCCTCAACACTTTTATTTTTCTAAATTTTGTTCCAGTAGAAACAAGTCCCGACTCTGGTCCTAATGTAGAAAGTCCCCCATAAAACCACATCACATCATCAATAGGTATTGTTGCTTCAACAAGTATATGACTATCCCCCACAGCATACCTACCTGCATGGTTTACATCAGTCGACCAATAAGTCCCATTCATTTCTTTTATTTGTTTAGTTTTCTTCATTGTAGCTATATCATCAGCTTTCATAGAATTCATTCCACGAAATACTTTAAATTCTTTTACCCCCTGTTTCTTTAACCATTCCCTTTGAACACTTGCTGCTATATGAGATAATTCTAAAACTTCATCTGTTACTTTTCTTGAAGCATTAATCATAGTAAGTAATTGATCTGCTGATCCATTTGACATCATTCCTACAACGCCCATATCGCTTGAATAAGTAAATTTACCTGTCTTTGCATAACTCATAGCCGTTGACATAATGGGACTTTGTCCTATAGTTTCCAATCCTTGACCACTGGCACTACTCCAACTTTTAAAAGATTTAATAGCTTCCTCAGAAAATTCTTTATATAACATTTTCTTTTCTGCCATTACTGCAACATCCTCTGCTGCTTCCGTTAATAATTTTGCCCTACCTGTCACAGTTTCTGGAAATTCTATATTGCCAGCATTTCCTAAATTAAAAATCTCATCAGCGTTTTTCTTCCCCCAATTTTCTGCAACAGAAACATTGCTTGTAAGTTGAGATATATCTGAAGTGGGAAGTACTGTTGAAGGAGTTGGTTTCGGAGCAGTGACCCCTGTTTGACCACCTCGGATCGGTTTATTTACCATCACTCTTGCTTCTTTTATTTTATCCTCAAACCCCTTCACCAATTTTGGGAATCGTTTTTTAAGTATATTGTATTCAGCCCGATTATTTATTGTTAAACTCATAAGTTGAGTAAAAATTTCTGGTTCTTGATAAGGAGTAGTAGCCCAATATTCAATACTATGCCCAGAAGACTGACCACCTTTTGATAAAGCTGAAATAATATCTTTTGCAGAACGATCATTTATCCCAAGATTCCTTTGCAAATCTCTGATAGCTACCCTGCCCTCATATTCGGTATTGACAATAAATTTCTTAATTCCTTTTCTCGTAGTATCATCAAACTTATCTCCAAAAACTTTTATATATTCCCCAATAACCCTTATCGCATCAGGATCATAGAAAGCATTTTGTCCGGACATCTTCACAAGAGTATCTCTCAATTTTGTATCCGACATTTTATTTAATTGTTTTAATCTATTTTGACTATATATCTTCCACTTTTTTAAATCCTTTTTAGTCTCTTTAACTATCTCCTTGCTTAATTTCCTTATCTCTTTTCCAAAATCTCCTGTTTTAGAAAACCATGCTGATCGGGAGGTACCAAAAAAATTATTTGGTTTTTTAGAAAACATATTATCAAGAAAATGTCCATACTCATGTGTTGAAGTTCTGTCTGCAGTTACGCGAGACATATGAGTAACTTTTTCCTGTGGGTGATAATAAGAATTTTTGCTATCAGGCAAATCTCTCTTAACCCCTTTCGGAATCGGTCCTCTGGCAACAATCTGCTGCAATTCATTATCGGCTTGTTTATATTGTTCTATTAATATTCTTCTTTCTGCAGCACTTATGCCTTTTGCCTTCTTGAGCCTTGTTTCAAAAATCTTCATCGGCTCTTTATAATCAGCTGTAGGATCTATCGGAACAGATCCAGAGGGAACTATATCATCCAACAATGCTGTATCAACCATCGGAACCAAAGTACACCTACACGATGGATGAATCGGAGGACCATTTACATTACCATAGTCCATCGATAGTTTACCTCCTCGATCACCAGTAACGGTACTGCCCTCTTTTGCAAAAGGGTTATCAAGAGGAAAAACCTTACCATCCATCTTACGACAGAATTGACAATTGTGAACAACAATCTTGTTTGCCGTATAACTATGATCCTCCTCAACCTCAAGATTATATACCGGCTGAGTCCTTCTCACCTTCCATTTCTTTACTGACTTGACTTCTATATCAATAAAGCAACTCTGTTGTTCAATAGCTTCCTCTAATCTAATTGCGCACGATGAAAAATTATTTATAATATCATTCTGTTTAAAATGTAATATCTGTCCTGTAAAAACCTGACTTAATTCTCTATCTCTTTTTCTAGTACTAATATCTGTATGGAAATAATCACCATCAGCCTCAATTATGATATTGTAATCAGGAAGAAAAAAGTCAACCCAAAATCTCCTCTTACCATTATTATAATATTTTTGAGGTTCAAAATTTATGCTTTCCTTTTCCAAAAACCACCTGACCTTTTTCTCAAGATAAGAATTGCCTAAATGATTTTTTCCTCTATTAATAAAAGCAATTTTTAAAGCAGCATCATGTCTTTCTTTATTTTTCCATCCCCAATCAGGTTGCTTTGCAAGTTCCCTATTCTGCTTCACTTTCATCTTCCATGAAGGGGAACCTTTTTTATAAACTTCTTTGTTCGTCTTTGAAATCTTATCTTTGAAATCTTGCTGAAATTTTTCATCTTCCCATTTTATATCAAAAGCCTTTCTCATCTTTTTTGTTTTCTTATATTTTCGATTATCCTCAGCAAGTTTTTCTTTCTGTTTTGGATCAGACCATCTAACTTTATTTGAATTCTGAGCATTACAAGAATAAGAACAATATTTTTTATCAATAGGAATTAAAGTATTACACTCTCTGCAAGGATGAGCTATATAAACTATCTTATCTCCCTGCTTAATTTTATCTGCTCTCTTCCATTCTCCATTAACAAGTATGGGATGATTTGCTGTACAAGTTAATCCTTTACCTCTACGAGAATTCCCCAAATTAATTCTCACAAACTTCCCAACAAAATTACTTCTCTTTAAACCTATTACTTTTCTATAACGATCTTTATGAGTAAGTACTTTGTCCCCAACTTCAATATCCTGAATAGGAACAGAACTATTCTTTGTCTGTACTCTTGTACCAGCAGGAAAACAAACCCTTTCGTCAAGTGCGGTGACCCATTCTTTACCTGTTACAACCCCGCTCTGTTTGTATGCCTCTATGGCTCCCTCATTTGCTGCCCGTGTAGTTTCAGTTCTCGCAATCTGCCGAGCCTTAACATCTGACATATTTTCAAACTGGTCCTTCACCCGATTTCTTAACTGAGTAATACTCTCTCCATTCTCTACCCCTACCGCAAGAGCATTCCTAATTCTTTCCTCAGCTGAGTTCATTACGCTATTGGCAAGCTTGATACTGTTCTCTGCAACGAACTGGGTCATCAATGGGTTATCTATAGCGAAAGAACCAATAAACTCTGCCTGCTCACCTCCAACTATGGTCTGAAGTTGAGCCATAGTCCGAGCACCGTTCTCAGCAGTGACTTCCTTCATGAACTCTTGACCTTCCTCTCTTAATCTTTTCGTCCACTCCCTGTTGCTGAACATCCAATTATCAAACTGATCTTTTGTTACCATTACCTCATACGAAGTGCCTTTAGCATCTCCGTATACAAATCTCTTTTTCATCCTCCCCAACATCTGCTTACCCATATCAAGAAACATCTTCGATAATACTTTCCGAAACTTTTCAGCATTTCCGATATTAGCTTTAAAGAAATCCATCCACCATCTGATCTGCTCCCTACGAGATAGCTTCTCATTCTCTTTCAGAAGAATATCAAGGCACAGATCCATAGCCAGAAGTCCCGCTAGATCGTATTGAATGGTATTCAGCTGTTGTGTTTGAAGATTCATTTACTCTTTAATATCCTCATAGTATTCTTCGATAATCCCTCTCAACTTCAAAGCATTTATTAATTTAAGATTTTCTTTCTGTTGTTTTTTCACTTGCCTTTTTAACTCATGAATATCTTCAAATATCGCAAGTATAGAAGTTTCCCATACCAAATCTAAAGCTCTTCCATACTCAGTCATATACTTATGAACTTTTTCTCTTTCAAATACTTCATCTTCTTTCTGAACTTCTTTATAAAATTTTTCTATTGCCATAGGTTTGCCCTCCTATTGGTTTACTCTGGAATAAACAACTCATCCCTTATCATATAGCAGTCACACTTATCATGACATGGTGTGACTATCTCATCAAAGTTAGCATTGTCAAGAGTCTTACAACCACAGTTTTTTAATTCACATTTATTACCAACCCTGAAGATGAATGGTCCATCCATCGATTTCTCTTTTTGTATCTCCTCAACATTCTTGTCCAAATCAATATGCCTTCGTTAAAGGATTCCGAATCGTGCCGACAGCCAGAGAGGAGGCATTCCCGATGACCATTACCTGTCGTGTAGTGACAACTTCCTTCACAGCCTTTGCAATAGCCTTGCGATCCAATATAGTTAACTTGATCGGAACCATCACTGTCACAATATCTTTATCAATGACTTTTGTTTTCTTGGCGACTTTGACCACTCCACAAATTATTTTATCGATGTCACTGACTTTAGGTTTTGCTTTCGTTTCATCTTTTGCCATAATTTTTTGTCCTCCTTTTTAATTTATGTTTAACAATTATATACCTTGCCGTAAATCAAGATACACATCATTCGATAGCAATCCATACAATGTATTCTGCCGTTAACCAATCCATAGTCCTCATCACCAAACATTTCCCTACCACACTCAGTACAGACATATTTCTGAGTTCTATATTTTTTATCTATATTTGTTTGAACAGTTTCCATATTATTAATACCCTGCTGATTTCTTTCCCTGTATCTCCTGAATCTTTTGGTAAATACGTTGGGCAATCGCGGCAGTAACATTTTCATCCTGTTCGGGAGGAGCAGTACCGACCGGCAACCATAAACCCTGTCCAAGTGGCAAGTCACCCCATGAAACATCGTCCAGTCCATCCTTTTTTCTCTCCTGATTAATACTGGAGTAGAAATATTTCAATCGGGATTCTCTCTGCTTTATCTTCAGTTCTGTATCTTCAGGCAACAGATCATCGTAGGCAACAAACAGATTTTCATCATATCGAGGTATCACCTGCTCATTCAGTTTCTCCTCGATCCTTGTCAACCTCGGCTCAATGGTATCCTTAATCCATTGTCTCTCACCAGCCTCTGCATTCGCCTTGTTAACATTCTCGGTAACTATCTTGCTCATTGGTACACCGAAGGCAGCAGCAATCATCTCCCTGTTGTACTTCTTCCCCTTTTCAAATGCCAACTCCTTGGGACTGAAAGCTATCTTCTCATACTTTAATCCGGATGAGAGGACAACGGTTTTGCCCTGACGACCAAACCCACTATACCGAGCCTTCCATAATTTCCTGATCCTTTCAAACTCCTCCTCATCAAGTTCCTGTTCGGTACTCAGTACACCTTCCGGCGCGGCATTGTTCTTCAACAAGGCTTCCTCAAATGCCTGCCCCTGCTGATCAATAACAAATGTTTTCCTGACCGCAACCAGAGGACTATAGCCATAAAACATACTCGTTGGAGATCCAAATTTAAAGTGAACGATCTCGTGGATATCAAACGGAATCTTGATCGTCCCCATATCATAGACATACCCACCAACAAATGTTTTATCATCTGTAACAATCTTCATGTTCTGACTTGGCAGTACCCATATCTGTCTAGGAATCTTCAAAGTTGGATCATCAGCGATGTACCAAAAAGCATCCCCTGTTAGCTCAAGATAAATTTGGGTCAGTTCCCACAAGTCAAACCGATTAATAAAAGCATTCACATTCTGCATGAGTAAAAGGAACGGGTGATCAACCACTTCCTCAACCTCTACTGCTTTTGAAAGCCACGGTTGTAGATGAGCAAATGATTCCAGGCGATCTCTTTTCTCCTTCGTCACTGCTCTCGTAGGAACCTGAAGTTTACGTCCCGGTACTTTCTTGGCAACAAATAATCTCAATGGGGCATTGGCAACTGCCGAAGAATTTCTACTCACACAAACATAGACCCAATCCACATATGCCTGCACTTGAAGCTTGGGGTTATCTGGCTGGGGTATGTCCTTACCCCTCTGCATTGGGTTAATGATAAATGGTATCTTGGTCTTACTGATATTCATATCCGCCAGTATATCCTCACGGGCAGACTTCTTCTCTACATTCTCAAATTGTGATTCCATTAAGTTCATTTATATCCCAGCTCCTAAAATATCCCACATATCTATATTCAATGGTTCTCTTTTTATAACACTCTTTATTGATACCACTCTTACAAACTTACTATCTCTATATAATTCAACCTGCCCACACCTTCTATTACCAGTAATATATTCTTTATTACGCCATAAAACTTTAACACCAGCATTAATAGTTAGATTCATCTGCTTTGCTCCACAGAGTTAATCATTTCTCCAGTCGATGTAGTAAGATTCCATTTTTGTTTTGATGGTAGATCCTTTTTTATAAAAGCATCAGGCTCCTTGCAATCTTCAGGTATATACTCTTGGGTCATATCGTGCCACGTCAGATTCAGTTCATACTTGCTACAATACTGCCTCTCCTTGGAACAGTTAGGACAGTCATAGCAACGGGAGATAGTAAACATAACTTTCTTTTTAGTTGTCATATAGACACCCCCACTTTTTGTTTCAGATAATGAATATCTCTGAGTATGTTTGTCACATGTTCTTTCTGTAAAGAGTCTCCCACATACTCATCGGCTTTCTCTTCATCAAATTTTTCTACCGGCTTTTTCATTACTTCCTTATAACCAAAAAATGAAGTCACTCCCAACAACGGTATTTTCTTTATAAAATCTCTTCGTTTCATATTTTTGCCCTCCCTAGTTTATTACTTATTCCCAAATCGGAAAATCCTTCTCCTCACAAAGTGCTAGTAACTTAGCCCTACATTTTTCAATTGCCAAATACTCTTCACTTGTTAAATCTTTATTGTGGTCAAGTTCGATATTAATCCAATTATCAAAATCCTGCAATGCTGATAAATATTTACTCCCATTCTTGGCGCAGTTATATTCATACTCCTCATCCGGTAAACTAAATATGGTAAACTCGATCACTTGATTGATCCCCCCGTCGCCTCACTCAATCCTATATTCAATAGTATAAGATACCCTATCAGATCATCCACGGTGTTCTCATCATCTCCACTAAACCCAGAATTTTTTATTCTACTTAACTTGTCATCAATCCTATCACTTAACTGCTGTACCGGATCTGCTTTTGAAAATATCCTCAAGGGCTCAAGGGCTGAATTGCCATACTTAATATTCTTCTCCAGCAGGAGTTTCTTAATCCTATCACACTCTTCAGCTATCTGTCTTTGTGAACGCTTGCTCATATAAACTATTTTCCCAATTTCTTAATTCTGAATTATCTCTCCTCCATCCAACAGTCCCAGTGGAAATAACCGTTACATGCTGTTCTTCCGATCTATATGCCCTTTGTTTCTCATCATCTTTTTCTTCCCTATCAACTTTCATTCCAAATGTATGTTCAACAGCATGATTGATTTCATGATAGAGAGTATCAAGCATCATCCACTTACCCATATCATGCACAACCCATAGTATTTTTAAATCAAACTCACATTGGCCAGATGACATATGGGTTAAATAATATTTAAAATCCACCCACCTGATCTCATAATCAAAAGGTCCAATCTTAACAAACCCAACAGGACAACCATAAGTATCAATCTCCTTTTTAATCATAGTATGATCTTCTCAGCTGAAACGGGTTTACCTCTCCTTACCGCCATACAGACACAACCAAGTTCGGTTGGATCGTACCCCGCCTCCTCGCTATAGCTATCCCCCTCTATCTCCAGATCATACATCTTCACAAAACTTCCTCCCGAAATATACCAACAATGGTCAGGGTGTATATAGCTCCTACCAGTTAAGTCATGGGGCTGTGAATAGTGCTGAGTAATTTCTTTTCCATTGTCTGATAAGTATAATGCATGGGTCGGCTCATGAATCAAAATCTTGTGGCAATGTCCTTGAGCCTTGATAATACAGTCACCATGTTTTTCCTTTAACAACCTTTTCAGGATCAGCTCCATATTTGTTTTTCTTCTTGCGGGGTCATCGGCTGTTGAACTTATCGTCCTCTTCCCGTGAGTTGCAAAAACTTTAAACAGCTGCCTACCCGACTTGGTAACAAAAGTTACCTTTGCGCTCCAAGTACCATAGGGGATTTTCAACTCCCTACATACGTACTGGGTGGACTGGAAATAAGGCCACATATGTTTAGGATGGTTACCGTTCAAGATACATATGTATTTCTCAGCCCCAATCTTTCTTGCTTCTCTGATGTACTCCTCAGCCTCGTACAGACACATCCCCGCCACCGGACCAATATCATTATCCTTGAGTATCTTGGATAGATGTGCCGGTGAGAACCTCTTAATGTCCCTCATGGAAACAGACTCGGTTACATCCCCAACATCAATCCCAATATTATGGTCCACCCCACGGTGAGGGCTGTTCATTCTCTTTGCTAACTTCCCCCACCCTTTCTTATAAGCAAATGGGTTACCACAATGACGATCTCCAAAAATCCACAAGTTAAAATTCAGCGGTACTTCTCTTGTTATAAGTTTCAAAATGATCAGACAGAATTTTTACCGCGGCAGTTGATACAAGTAATATACATCTCTCCATTATCTTTAATATCGGCATCCTCATCGAGCAGTCTGGTACAGTTTGTACATCTGCCTTCTGTCCTCAGTTTCCTCCTAGATTCAAATATGTATCTACATTTCTCTTCAGGTGTTTGGTGCTTATTGACTGACACCTGATGACTTGCCAAATGTTTTTCACAATGCAAATAAGGGTACAATGCAGGACGAGAGCACCAAACACATATCCCCTCTATTCTTTTTCTTTCCCTTTCCTTTTTCTTTATCTGGTTGTATCTGAGTTTCTGTTGTTCATTCATTTCTTACTGATTATTAAAACATTCTTTATGACACTCGTTGCATACTTCTTTGTACTTAAAAAGATTTGGATCGTAAAAAGATACTGGTCTAAGTTCATCACTCACAATATTCATCTCCTTTAAACTTTTTTCTCCCTTACACATCTCGCACACAAACAAAAATCTATGCTGACCATTATCTCTCCCAAGACAAGTGGGAGGACAATCCTCACATCCATAATTAATATCTTCAAGGTCGAAACATCTCCGGTCACAACTCATTATTGTTTGCCCTCCAATTTTTAAAATTTAATTACTCATAACCATGTTCCAATTATTGAGTGGTATTAAATCTTTATTTCCTGTTGTCTCTATCCATTCATAAACTTCTTTGGTATCCGGATTAAAAAACTTAATGGGAAGTTTTGCCAATCTCTCCAATTTTTTATATGAAATTATTTTTGGATTGTCCATAGATCCAAAAACTATCTGCATCAAACACCATAATCTTTCCGGTACATTATACTTATTAGTCGGCATATCACATCGTCCTGATCTGGGGTCTCGCCCCCTTTTTGCCGTACTTGGTATAGAGACCATATCTAAAGGTATCACAGAAGTGATCATTGAACTTCACCGGCTCCTCCAGAACGTGACCATTACTATCCTCCCTGTAGGAATAACCGCTGATCTCCTTTACCCCATCGGGGCTGTTGTCAAGGATATGAAGCTTCCACCGCTTGCAGTAATCAATCCCATCACTGACCGATTTATCCGATGGCAGACATTTAAAACCGTTGTCGTTGATCTCCTTTATACGGGCGGGCTCCTGTGTGTCTGCATATATGGGATATCTCTTCCGGTTCTCTGTCGGGATCTTTTTATCCAACACCTTATCGATAAGATCCCGGTTGGTGTAACCCGGTTTATACAATACAATCTCAAGCCACGCCTCCATGATCGTCGGGTCAGCCCAGATCCTCGCCACACAGGTCGGGGAAGAGAAGCCAAAGTCAACGGCATATATTTCCCCTATACCTGCCCTAACCTCCTCGGGCACTTTGTCAACCACATCCCATTTGCGGTAAATAATATTCTCCAGCGAGCCCCACTCACCAAGGGTATAGATCCGGTGGAAGTTGGGATCCTGAGCCGCCAGCCCCTCAACATAATCAACATAATCCTTATCGAGATACGGATTGTCCTTATACGTGGATATGATCTCAGCCAGATCACCGGTCTGTTTATCAAGCAGCTCGGTCTTGATCCAGTGTATCTCATTGATGGGATTAAAAGCAAGATGTATCTGATTACGAGTACCCCCTCTGGGGACCGATGCCCTTAATCTCAACAACAGCTGCTTATAGTCGGCATGATCAAACTCCGTAGCCTCCTCTAATAAAATATCATTCCACTCTGTTGATTTAATTCTCTCAGGGTCGGCAAATAAAGAACCAAAGTGGAGAAGATTACGACCATAACGATAATTCATCTCCACCTTTTCCTCTTTCACATACCGATCCAGTTTATAGGAGTGAAGGATCTCGTCTATCTTCGGCTTTACCGATGCCCTTAATGACGGCAGGGTTTTTCTCAGTATTAATATCTTTCTCGGTCCAACGCCAAACAGCCGCTCAACCATCAGCTGATAAACACTATGGCTTTTGCTTGACCCCGCCCCGCCCCTTGATAACACTATCCTCGAATTGGATGTCATCTTCAGCTTCATGAAGACGGGAGTGATCTGGATGTTTCTCTCCTCCTGCTGTTTCTTATCGGGTATGGGATTACCGGCTTTTACTTTTTTCTTTTTCCCGGGACCATTGTTATCAGAAATATTTTTATTAAGATTCTTTTTTCTGGAAGTACTTTTGTCTAAAGAAACAGAAGCTGATTTGTTTAAAGAATCGGATAAAGTATTTTTATCAGAAGCTGATTTGTCTAAAATAACTGTGGAGGGGTTATCATTCCCCCCAGTCAAACACGAGCTATTTTTTGATAGGGGGATAGTCTGAGGGGGTTGAGGTATTATTCTTCCCTCTCTCCATATCAAATTATTGCCCTGTAACCCTGCTTCCATCTATCTTTCCCCATCTATCTATCGTTAAATTAAGGATCCTACCGCTCTCCATCGCTCTCTAATCAATTATTTCTCTGAAAAGGTCATATCCTATGGCTTTAAAATTATAAGCCCTTAGAATCGATTTGCGGGCTTCACTGTATTGTTGGTTGCTGCTGCTCCTCATTCTCTTCTCTCTGCTGCTTTACTTTATCGGGGGTCATCAGATCGTAATTAAACGTTATCGGCACATTGGGTAAGATTACTTCATTGGTATCCATATAGCCCCTGCTCTTACCTTTCATCTTTAAAGTAAACTCAGTAGCCCACTTATGCCCTTGCTCAAGAGCTGCAGTAAGATTGTATTCAGCAAGATCCAAAACCTCTTCCTCGGTTCTCTTTGCCACAAGCTGAAGAACCTTATTGTTTTTTATCCACCAGTAGACAGATGAGAAGGTAACATCCAGTTTCTTTGCCGCGAGTGAGGTACTGCCCCCACATTTCTCCAGAGCCCTCTTTACCTTGCGCAGGGTCAGACCGGCATTCCTACCCTGAGACCTTCGATCTGTTATCTGCTTTGCCGTATCCATCTGTTTCATTATGTCTGTATCAACTTTTATTGTCATTGTTCTCTATTCTTTCCCTATTGCTGTTCTGTTTTATGGAGAAATGCATAAGTGCTTTGATCTAAGATAAGTAGGTGAGAACCACCCTCGACTATTTTCTCGGTTGTTTTTAACGCTTTGTTTCTCTCTATTTCTCTCTCTTATTTACTACCAATCTTTCGGACCATTATTACCCACACTCTTTATACTGATCTCTCTTATTCTTCCCACTCTCACAATCTTTACTTTATATAATAATATCAATATCATTTCTTATCCTTAGGGTTCTTCTTTTCTCTTTATCTTCTCTCCAATAAAAAAGGGATTCATAACCGTTTCTCAGCCCCCATTCTATGTGATGGTTGGAAGAGCCTTGACGTGCCTGTTGAATCCCTCTTTCATGTTAATACTTTTGTTGTTGTATTTACTTCATTTCTCATACCCTTTTCCCGTGCATATTATTCTTATTTTAACGTTATAAAGACATTCCAGTAATTGTTAAATTATTTTCCCTTTAAACAGTTGATTTTATTAACCATTCCTTTTATTCCCGGATATGGCTGTTTTCTTAATAAATTCCTCTATGGAAACCCCTTTACCAGAGTATAACATCTCTGTTGGTTTCCGTTCACCGATCAGTTCAAAGAGTATATCCATCCCATCCTCCCAGTGGTTATCCGAGTTAATAAGCCCAATGACTTTTCTTATCTGCTCCCTCTCATTCTTTGTCATATTATTCCCTCTACCATCTTAACTGCTCAACGGTCTTATTACTATTGTACAGGGTATAACCGTCCTCCTCTATGAGCACCCGTATGGCTGCTTCTATTACTGCCCTCTCCTCCACAATTCCCTTGAAAGGATAATTTAAATAATAATCCCCATCCCTTGCCCTTTCTTTTATCCTTTCATAGACGATAGATAGTGTATGCTGTACCCTTATATTAAGTTTCGTATTCCCTTTCTTACTGGATAGTTTTCTCGCCTCTTCTACTTTCATTATCTTTGCCCTCCTTTTTTATTTATAGCCTGTCGTTGACGATTAGAGATATCTCCCCCTTCATCATATTCTTTATCTCTCGGTACGTGTTGATGTCGAGGCTAGTCTTCTCTCTTCTTTCCAGACGTTGCTCCTTATTCCCGGTCATCGATAACAGCGCATCCTCAAACACGATCCTATCCTCACTTGACAGCTCCTCGTAAATTGATTTTAATTCCTCGATGATCCCGTACAGATTAATATTTCTCTCTGGTCTAATGAGGTACTCGCTAATGACTGAATACGGGACATGTCGTGGGTGTTTGTTCTTGTTGACAAAATGGATGAGCATCCCATAGGTTGTATACTTATTGGTGTGCTGGATAATGTTAATATTATTTTTTTCTTTATAGCCATTGAGGGCAAAGAGAAAACAATCCCATGATACACTCAATAGCTCTCCCTCCCCCATAAAATATTTTCTCTGCTTTAAAAACCTCTTCATCTCCAAGACTATAAATGATTGGAGCATGTCATATAGCCGGTTTCTTTTTTTATTTTTTACTTTTTTATAAATTGATCTACTATACTCCCTGTACGATCTCTCTATTACCTCTATCTCCTCTTTGTTTTTTGATAATCCATTACCGTTATTATTTTTCATAGGCACTCCCCCCTCCTCTTGATTTATTGTTGTGTGGTGGTTGATTTATTGCCTGCTACGAGAATTATATCTCAAAAAATATAAAAAATAAATACCTATCTCAAGGGGTCTAAGTAGTTGAAATCCCATGGAAAATGAAAAAATATCTTGTAAGTAGTTATATTACCTTATAAAATCAGACAGGTCGAGTAAAATGGGCTTTTTTGGGGGCTGAAAATAATTTTTTTGCAGAAAAATGAAAAAAAAATGAAAAAAAATAACATAAGTCTTTTCAATGAGTTAGAGGGCTATTTCAGGACTAATCAAAAATAATTGAAAATAAGCATTGCAATTACTATATATATACTTATAATTTTAGACATGAGAGCGAATCAAACATACAACAGCCAATCAAACACAGGGAGGAACTTCTCCACAATAGCCAAAGATTCCAATAATTGCTCGGATGGCAGGTCGCAAGAAAGTATGGTCATTGTTCACTATCAAAGAAACAGAAGTTTAATAATTAATCTTTTAAAAGGAGAAAGATCATGGATGACAAAAAAGAACTGCAAGATATGTTAAGGGAAATGAGTAAAAAAACTGAAGTCGTTGGGGAACTTGATGGAAGATCATGTTACGGTCATTGTTTAATACTTGAGAATTTGGTTCCCCCAAGTGTATTTATTAAAACGGCGGAGGAGTTGGGGTGGACCCAGCAAGTACTCGATGAAACTAAAAAACATAAAGCAGAAAAATGTTTGTTCGTTGACCTTGGACTTGAAGGGAACGAAGAGATTGGATTTTATATGCAAAAACCGGATGAGGATGGTTACTTGATGGCGTTGGTGTATCAACTGGATTTTGAGAGTGGGGAGGCATTACTTTTTATTGGTGATGCTGAGTAGCTGTTAAATCGTTAACCCTCTAACCAATAGGAGAAATCATAATTATGAATTAGAGTATTCATGGGGTAGGGGATGGTGGTAATGCCGAGCCCCCCTCCTCCCCGATGAGTATTTTAATAATCTTAAAAGGAGGAAAATATGAAACTAGAATTTATGCAGAAGCATGAGAACCACAAATACAAATCATTTTGCCATACCGAACTTTACAGCTTTATGATCACCACTTCAACAGTTGATGGAGATGTAGAAAAGACAATCGAAACATCAGTTAACTATGTTCCTGAGTTTGACGATTTTGCAACTGTAAACCCAAGACTGCTGACCGCAGAAGTAAAAGCATTAATCAGAGCATTCACATTCCGAGAAGAACAATACATAATAATCGATAATTAAGAAAGGAGCTATATGTTCACGGTGAAGGAATTTATTTGTCTTATTATCTGCATCATCTCGATGCTGGTCGTATGCTACATCAACGACCCTAACGACACCCTAATGGAGGACAAAGACTATGCCATGTTATCAAGTGAGGACAATTAATGTGAAGTTCAAAGCATTGAGCAAAGAACTCTTATATGAAACATTCACAAACTTAGGATGGACGGTTACAGAAAATCATCGCAACGAAATAAGAATAGATGGTAAAGCGATTACGCTCCTTCTCAATGAGGGGGTTGCCGATCTGCCGGTCCGAGAACAGAACAATCTCAACAAACTCAAGCAAGCATATTCAAAAACGGTCGTCGAGAAAATTGCCAAAAAGAAAAAGTGGATCATCAGGAACCAATCGGAAAACAAGATGACAGCGAGGAGGTATTAATCTCATGTACTCACTCAGAGATGATCATAACAACTTGCTAGGTACTGATGAAAGTGATCAAAAATTAATCGATTTTATTGTTAAGCAAGAGCAGAGAGAAAATGGGAAAGACATTTACTGGAATCGAACAACCATTACAGAAAGAAACGATGAAATTTCTTTTTGGTATCCTGTTGATGAAACATGGGAAGAAGATGCTTACCCAAACGAAACATATACTCTAACATATAGTGGAAAACTTTCTTCGGAAGGAGGGCATTAATATTATGGCTGATATAATAAATATTGAAATACTGGAGGATGGTACGGTCAAGTTTGAGACCGACAAAATCTCGGATGCTCGACATGTGGCGGCTGATCAGTTTCTCACAGAGGTTGAGGAACTGCTTGGCGGTCCGGTCGATATCAAACAGAAGAAGAAACATCATCACGTTCATACTCACAACCATGTCAAAGCATAGATTAAATCTCTTTGAGAGGACTGATTCATTTCAGACTCCTCTCATGGATGTTTAATTTTTTATTAATCTTAACCAAGGAGAGAGATCATGAGAAAACCAAATCACTGTTCGGTATTAACAGAAATTATCTGTGCAACCGAGAAATGTAACCGCCGGATCAAGAAAAATCTTTTTGAGAGGAAAGAAGGAAAAGGGAAAGACCTGTACTGCTACAAATGCTACAGAATAATGAGCGGGGCGGGACCGGAGAAAAAGAAAAAGAAAGAACAAAGCGTTTAAAGATTTTTTATTAACCTCATAGGAGGAAAGGAGATGAAAAAGATATTTTTGTTAATTTTCATATTTACATTCATGCCCCTGAATAAAAGTTTTGGACAATCAGAAATACCAATATCCATAACAGAGATTAGAATGGAGAACTCTTCTGATCCCCCCACTATACCAGAGGATAAAAACTGCAGAGAGATATTCTGGGCAATTGTGGGGACAATCTATACAGCTTTAACAGGAGAGGTGATATACCATGTTCCCGATACAGGCGAGGGACCATATTTATGAAATACAAAAAACCATAGAAAGGAGGATCATGAATCAAATACATGTGGGTTTTACAGGTACTCGACAGGGGATGACTGACAAGCAAAAAACAACACTCCATAAAATATTAGTAAGCAATAATAATATAAAAAATGTAGATGTTCTTCATCATGGAGATTGCAAAGGAGCCGATGCTGATGCTCATTATGAATGTTGGAAATTAGCTATTTCTATTATTCTTCATCCACCGGATAATCCTAAGCATCGAAACTACTGTGACACTGGTCCATATGAAGATATGGTAAAAGAAATCAATCCCACAAAACCATATCTTACTCGTAACCATGATATTGTTGATGAAACAGATTATCTCATCGCTTGTCCCGATGGGTACAAAGAAGAACTACGCAGTGGCACATGGGCAACAATACGGTATGCAAAAAAACAACATGTTCTAGTTTATATTATTTACCCAGATGGAACACTGGGACATTAAAGATTTTCAAAGCCATAGAGAGGAGGTGATATAGTATGGCGATAAAATACTTGCAAACTTTTGAGGTGAAAGGAAACGGGGCATTCCCTCTTGATATGCTGCGCTACGATAGATGTTTTCCTGCAACAGAAAGTGATAGCAGGAAAATAGCGGACACAGAATTTAGCGTTGGAGTCAATACCCACTCAATCAAACTATGCCGGTATGTATCAGTTCGACAAACTCCAACTGTCGATAGATGGAACAGTTTTCTATGGAAGGTAGTTCCAGATTCTATAACCATAGAAAATAATATAGTTATTTTCTATTGAAAAAGAAAAACAAAAAGAAATAATTACTGAAAGAGTGTAAAGATTTTCGAGACCATCAACCACAGACCACGGTTGAACTGGTCTCGTGAGTTTTTAACCTTAATTATTTTTACTAACCTTAGAAGGAGGAAAGACTATGAAAGATCGTATCATGTACACCAACGTCAAGTATAAACTTAATCAAGCATTCAAAGAAATCAGGAAAGAGGGAATCCTCGCAAGGCAGAATTTCTCATGCTGTCAGGGATGTGGAAGCTATGACCTTGCTGAAGCAGCTGAACAGCAAGAAAAAAATGGCAAGAAAAAAGTTCTCGGGTATGTCTTCTATCACCGACAGGACAATGAAAAATTTTTGGAAACTGGTAAAGTCCATCTTGCTTTCACCTCACTTCATAAGGATCTCTCTACGAAGCAACTCGGATTGATGATCGTTGCCATACTGCTGAAGAATGGAATATGTCTTAATTGGGATTATACCAGTAATACAAGAATTGAAGTCACCGGAACAACATCTATTGAACCTACTCCGATACATCATATTTCACCAAACGATAGAGGTTAATAGGGTTGAGGATATGCTTTAGCGATAGAGCATACCTCCTGAACCATTAATCTTTTAAAAGGAGAAAGATCATGGAAATAAATAAATATGGGGATGATCTCAATTATTCTTTTCACATCACCAACGATGATGGAGAAACAATTTTTTCTTATTCAATATCCCTGAGTGGTATGTACAATCAGGGAGGGAGCTGGAGCGGATCGGTTGTATGGTATGGGAAAAGATTTCATAACTATCTCAACACTCTTCTCTGCCCCGATATGGATTCTGAGATGTACCAGCAGGCGCGATGGGAAGCAGAAAAAGAAACAAAAGATTACTGCTCATACTCACCTATCGGATGGGGATTTCAAACTCAAAGGGAAATGAAAAAATGGATCACCAAAACTTTGCGTGACCATGTTTACCCTGCAATCAAACATGATACCAAAAAAACTATCTATCAAATTAGAAGAAATAAATAATCCACCCAATCCAAAAGGAGGAAAGATCATGAAGGGAACAAAAGAAACGATCAATGCAATAAAGGCTGGTTACTCATATTTCTACTGCCAGACATATGAGATGAACCGGACAGTCGAAAACCTGTTTGAGGAGCTGAAGACCTTCTCCGAAAATTCCTCATTATTCAACGAGGTGAAAGTCTGGGATCTCTCGATCAATGAGGATCCTGAAGAGGTCATCAACTGGCTCAGGGAACCGGGAGTGATTGTCATCGCAAAAAACTGGAACTGGTTTCTCTTGGATGATTACAACAAACCAGAGAAACAGAACTGCTCCTTTTTACAGCGCAACTCGGATCTGTTCACATCAAAAGAAAATCGCAATGTCCTGATCATCGTTGGTGATGGTCCGATGGAAGATACTGTTCCCGCCATGCTGAAAAAGGAATTTCAGGGAATCGAATTTGAACTCCCGAAAGAAGAGGAGATCAGAGAGGTTTTAAACTTCATCATCGAATCAGTCAGAGACAACCCGAAGTTTGAAGAGCCCTCAGAAGAACAAAAGAAACAATTGGTCGATGCAGCAAAGGGTATGACCAAAACCGAGATAAAAAACGCCTACAGCTTTTCTCTCGTTAAGACAGAAGGGAAACTTGATCCCAAGATAATAGCCAAACTCCGAGCAAAGGAAGTAGAGAACACTGCCGGTCTGAAGATCATCGAGACCGATCAGGATTTTAATACATTGAGAGGATATGAAAATCTCAAAAAATTTACCATCACCACAATCAACCATCCTTTATCAAAGGGTATTCTCCTGCTCGGTCCGGCTGGTACTGGCAAGACTCATTTTTCAAGATGCCTTGGAAATGAATCCGGAAAAATTCTGTTTGAGCTTGAAGTTGCCGAACTGTTCAGTGCTCTGGTCGGTTCAAGCGAGGAGCGGGTAAAGAAAGCCATTGAAATCATAATCGCGAACGCCCCCTGTATTGTTCTCATCGATGAGCTTGAGAAAGCACTGGCGGGAGTCGGGGGTGGAGGTAGCAACGATGGTGGAACAACAAAGAGGGCTCTTGCCCAGCTGCTGAAGTTCATGTCAGATACCGAAAAAAGAAAAGGGGTATACATCATCGCCACCTGTAATGATATCTCTCAACTTCCTCCTGAATGGATACGGGCAGGTCGATGGGATTCAGCACCTTTCTTCATCGATTTACCGAGCAGTGAGGAGAAAGCAGATATTCTGAAACTCTATCAGGAAAAATATGGTGTCAACAGCAAACCAAATATGGAGGGATGGACAGGGGCAGAAATCGAATCCTGTTGTCGTATCGCATCCATGATGGAAACCTCAACCAAAGAAGCAAGCAACTTTATCGTTCCGGTAAGCAAGACAATGGAAACAGAGATCACCAATCTTCGCAAATGGGCGAAGGGTCGTACGATAACAAGCTCCATTATTTCCAAAACAAAAACAACAAACAGAAGCATCGAAATTTAATCCCACAAACCAAAAAGGAGAAAAGATTATGAGTAAATCAAACCAAGCAAAAGAATTTGATTACCTGAATGATGACAAAGTTGTGGAACATCTTTTTACAGAGGGGGTCCTTGTCAGGCTGAATACCCGATGCTGGCAGGCAACCAGTTCCAAACTGCGAGAAGGAGAACTCAAAGCAAATGAGGATGTGATTCATGGAATTAAAACATTAATCGATCCTGACTCACTGGCAGACATCCGTTGTTTCTGTAACATGGCTCGCAATACCGTCAAGAGGAGCAAAAGCCGAAACAGGAGCAAAGCAGGTTATTCATTTTTAAATATGGATTCGGTTGTCTTCGTCCCGAAAGGAATTTTGCCATGGATGGAAAGTCGCCTGCAGGAAATCAAGGCTGGGTTTGATAAAGCCGTTGAAGAGTTTATAGAGGCTTACCCGAAACTGAAGAAGGCATGGAAAGAGGTTGATCCGGAATTGTACGATGAGGATCTCTACCCATCACCTACAGATTTGAGAAGTAAGTTCGGAATCGAGTGGATGAAGTTTGTCATTACCATGCCATCGAAATCAACCGGGATCCTATCCAGCGCGCAGTATCAAAATGAAGTTGATCAGCAGAAGAAACAGATCCGGGAATTTCTTGATTCAGCACTCTCATCCATCTCTACTGAATTTCTGGGGATCGTAAATGAACTCAAAACCAAAGCCGAAAAAGGGGAGCCCATGAACGCCCGCCGCCTTGAGACGATCAAGAATTTCGGTGCAACTTTTGATGCTCTGAACATCACCAGAAACCAAGATTTAAAAAGACTGGTCTCCGATTGCTACGGTCTCATTGGAACATCTGAGAAGGAGGATTTCAAAGAAGATTCATTTCAGAGCAAAGTTAAAGATGGAATGAAAAAGATCACCACCGAGTTTAAGAAATCCAGCTCATTAAAAAGAGCAGTTGACTTTTAAATCTCTTTGAGAGGATCAACTAAGTATCGTTGAACTCCTCTCATGGATGTTTAATATGCTTGATAAATCGCTCAGGATTGCCGTAGGACAGACTATCTCAAGGTCACCCATAGGAGAACACCCACTCAAAATTACAAGCTCTTAAATCGAATTTTATGAGTAAATAAGAATAATTATTTACCTTTACTTTTTAATAGAAACCCTTATAATAATAATTTTATGAAAGGAGAACTCTTATGACAAAAAAGAAACTGAACAAGAAACCAACCATCACCATCACCATCGATAAAGAGGTTCATGACGCAATCATCGAGAAGTCAAAAAAGGAGAGACGCAGCATTAGCAATTTTGTTAATCTTAAATTATTGGAGGCATTATTGAAAAAACAATAGAAGGGTAAGACCATGCCGAAAAGAAAAAAGAAAAATATATTTCATCCCCCCTGTGGGATCTGTCAGACCTTTGAGGAGATTCCATCAAAACACCGGCTCGCAAACTCTCGCTACTGCCATACATCGGGGAAGAGAACTGAGATCGACTACGATCATCCATCATGTAAAAAGTTTGTGATGGCGGAATACTTCTGGTGTGAACATATCCAAAGAAGAATTAATAAAACCGTTTGTTTTCATCGTTTCAAAAACATCGTGAACTTTAAAGACTTCAACGGGTGCAAAAAATGTCCTATCGGAAAAATGTTGGAAAGTGATGGATCCATTTACATTTCACCATTAATCAAACGCCAAGGGAGGAAAAGCCATGTATGACGATAATGAACAACTGAATATCTATGATATGAGAGAAGAGATAAAAAGTTTTTCTGAGAATTGTATTGCAGCAGCATCAGAGGAGTATGAGGATTCTACTCACTCCCCGAACTCCTACTCACCCACCCCTCCAATACTATTAGAGATAATAAACATGGAAACATTCTACTCCCTGTCTGAAGAAGCACAAGAGGTAATAAACATCATAATCAGTTGCCCTGCCGAACTGCGGAGAACTCTTGGTATACCTCTTAGATTAAACCAGTCTCTGCTGAAAACATTCTTCCATAAAAAAAGAGGGTGGAAGCACAGATCCATCAAAAGGACTTTTAAGGAAATCAAACAATATCTCCACAACAACTGAGGAGGGTATGATGAAAATCAACATCAGGATCCCCTATAACAAAGAGGCGGTGGCTATCATCAAGTCACTGCCTCCACCCACCCGCAAATGGAATCCCGAGAAAAGATGTTGGTCGATAGAGGATAGTGAGTATTTTAATCTCGCAAATAAACTGAGGAAACCTCTGCCCATATTCGCAAAGAAACTTATCTTTGATAAATCCTATAAACCCATCAGGGATGCTGTGATCAAGAACCAAGGGCGAAAAGAATCAGCAATTAAAAAATCCAAAGCATCATCATCCTCTATTATTATTCCATGCCCAGAGGGTAAAGAGTATTTTGATTTTCAAAAAGCTGGCATAGATTATATGTTGCGGAGAAAAAATTCATTGTTAGCCGATGAAATGGGACTGGGGAAAACCATACAGGCGATCGGGGTCATGAATTATTTTCAGAGAGAAATTAAAAATACCCTTATCATCTGTCCGGCAACTGGTAAAATAAACTGGTCCAGAGAATTGGAAGAATGGTTAGTAAGTAATAAACTCTCCATCGATATTGCATACTCAGGACAGTTTCCCAATTCTGACATTGTCATAATAAACTATGATATAGTCATGAGAAATATTAAAAAAATTCAAAATCGAGAATGGGATTTGTTGCTCCCCGATGAATGTCATTTTCTGAAAGGGGAAGATACCCAAAGAACAAAGGCTATCCTCGGGAACGATAACGGGATGAGAAAGTTCCGGAAAACAAAAAAGAAAAAGGATATCGAAAAACCCACCCCACCCATCCAAGCAAAAAGAAGTATTTTCATTACCGGAACTCCCATCGTTAATCGACCAAAAGAACTTTATTATATTGCAAACAGATTGATGGATGGGAGGCTGGGATCATTTATTAAATATGCCTATCGATACTGTGATGCAAAACAAACAAGATGGGGATGGGATTTTGATGGAGCCTCTCATCTTGATGAGCTTCAATCGGTCCTCAGAGAAAATATTATGGTGAGGAGAATGAAGAAAGATGTATTGAAAGAACTCCCAGACAAGGTCAGACAGGTAATAGAACTACCCTCAAACGGGCTGATGAAAGTTGTTAGATCAGAGCAGGCAAAAACAGAAAAATATAATAGGGTAATCAAACAACTTGAAAAAGCAATCGAGGTATCCACAGAAACCTCTGATGAAAAACAGTACAGAGATAAATTAAAAAATATGGATTACTCTATGTCTCTGCCGGAACTAAATGAACTTTCTAAACTCCGACGGGTTACCTCTACCGCCAAAGTTCCTTATGTAGTAAAGCACCTGCAGAATGTTCTGGAAGGAACTGATAAGGTTGTGGTGTTCGCTCACCATCATGATGTGATCGATGCAATACATAATGAATTTAGAAACCATGCTGTACAGGTTACCGGAAGGGATAGCCAGAAGAAAAAACAAAACATGATTGATCTATTTCAAACGAATAAAAAAACAAAACTATTTATCGGCTCAATAAAAGCCTGCGGGGTTTTGATAACCCTGACCGCTGCAAGCACTGTGGTGTTTGCGGAGCTTGATTGGGTTCCTGGAAATTTACAACAGGCGGAAGATCGACTTCACCGAATTGGACAAAAGAACTCAGTACTGGTCCAACATCTGGTTCTGGAGGGAACGATTGATGCCTACATGGCAAAGGTTATTGTCAGGAAACTAAATGTTATCGATAAAGCAGTTAACCAATAATAATTAAGGAGGAGAAAAGATTATGACTAACAAAGACTATTCAGAAAAAAATGATATATTTAAAAGTGCTTGCAAAGACGCAAATATAGAACCAACCACCAGACAAGCAAGTAAGTTTTGAAGGGGTATGGGCAAAGCTTATAAATTCATAATGAAAAGGAAATAAAAATATTTTTTCATGGTTTGGTAAAAGTAAAGTATAATAGGTTATATTAATTTTTTATAAAAATAATCCTATGTTTAATGTCATCGAGTATCTGGAAGATAGAAATATCTCCTATAGAACAACTGGAAAGAATGTCAGTGCCGGATGGGTCGAGGTGAACTGCCCTTGGTGTGGTGACCCATCCGAACACCTTGGCATCAACATTGAGGGGCTCGGGTTCAACTGCTGGTCATGTGGTAATAAAGGTTATATCACAAAGTATATAGCCGAGATCGAGAACTCCATAAGTAACATAAGAAACATCATAAATAAGTTCTCAGACCAGGACAAAGAACCCGAGCCCCTTTCCTCTTTATCTCTGCAACAAAAATATCTATTCAAACTTCCATCCAACGCTTCTGATCAACCTTCAAAAAATCACAAACGATATCTCAAGAAAAGAAATTTTGACGTGGGATTCCTATGCTCAAAATATGGGATCAGATTTTGTAGTGTCGTGGGAAAATATAAACACTCGATCATTATCCCCATAATCATGAACAGGGAAATGGTTTCATTTACCACGAGAGATGTAACAGGTATGAGGGATCAGCGGTACAGCCATTGCCCGAACAACAGATCCATTATCCCCATCAAACAAACTATTTATAATCTGGATAACTGTAATGGGGAGACAGCTTTAATTTTAGAAGGTCCGACTGATGTGTGGAGAATGGGGGATAATACTATGGCTCTATTTGGAACTCAGTATACACAACAACAGATTGCCCTGCTCTCTCAAAAAAAATTCAAGAGGTTGTATATTCTATTTGATAAGAAAGCAGGGGAAGAAGCCCTTATGCTCGCAAAGGATCTTTCTCTATTTGTTACAGAGACATTCGTTGTTGATCCTATGGGATATGACTATGATGATCCTGCTTCATTAACTCAGGCGGATGTATTATATGTGAAGAAAAATTTAGTGGGGGTATAAAGATATGACAAAACAAATAACATCAAATGATGAATCATGGATGGGGATGTTTACAGGGAAATCCTTCTGGCAGATAAATAAAACTATCTGTATGGGGATAGGATTAACTCCAACCCTGTTGCTCGCAGAACTATCCAGCAGGTGGGAGTATAGAAAAAAGAGGGGGGAGTTAAAAGACGGTTATTTTTTCCGCACAAAAGAAAAGATTGAAGAGGAAACATTTCTCTCCCCATACCAACAGGGAAAGGCACTTGAACTGCTTAAAAAATTAAATCTTGTTGAGACAAAGATGATGGGGGTTCCCTGTAAAATGTATTATAAAATCAACATCCAAAATATAAGTCACCTCCAAGATTTTATTGTTGAATATCGAAATTCCCAGTTCTTAAAAAACTTGAGAACTAGCCATGAAGAAATTAAAGAACTAGTTCTTAAAAAACTTAATGACTCATATAATAAGAATATAAATAAAAAGAATAGAGATAAATCATCTAAAGATGATATTGCGATTTCACAGAAATCGAGGGAAAGCTTTTCTCTTACAATTAAACCTTATCTTGATTACTGGTATGAGAAAGGGTTTACTGTTAAACATGGGAGGCAGACCAAGACCTATAAGAAAGCAAAACAATTTTTATTTGATCTTATCAATGGAAAATTATTTGAGAATGTTCCTAACTATGAAGATCATGTTGGTAGGGAGTTTACTCTTAATGAATGGAAACAGTCTGTTAATAATTATGAGCTGGTTTTTGACAAATCGTTTTCCCCTGCTGATAAATCAAAACTCGCCAGACCTGCCCTCGACTCTTTTCTCTTTAACGAGAGGGCTAAAGATGGGAACTACAGCAGATTCATCAAGTATCTCACCTACACCCCGAAACGATTGGAACAAAATCCTGGAGGGAATCCCTACCCAAAGACAGTTCAGCTCCTGCAGAAAAAACTGAATCTCAAAACCGTTAATATAAACCTCGTGAACGCATCAATCAGGATTGAGAAGTTCTTCGCCAAACATGATCATAAACTTGATGGAGCAATAAAGGGCTCATCAAAGAGAAAAGTGGATCTCTGTTTTAATGTTGCGGATGATATGGAGAACATCAAACTATCCACCAACCTGTTCCTACAAGAGTGGTATTATGAACGAGTCCATAAATGGCTCGATGATAGGGGCTATCTTTTAACAAGGAGGAGATAAAAGATGAAATATTATGAAGAATACAAAGTCAACATTCCAGAAGGTCAGTCAGGGGATTTTAAAATCCAAAAATTTATAGTTAATAAAAAAGATGCTTTTAGTTTTAATATTTCAAATATGTTTCAAAGAAGTATTGAACCGGGAACTTATACAAAATTGGTCGCGACCAATAGACTTATTATGTCTGATACACCAGCAGAAATTTCTGATCATTTGGAAATTATTTATCAAGCTAAAGGGAATGTTTTGATTAATGGTTTAGGAATAGGAATGGTTGTGATAGTATGTGCGAGAAAGAAAGAAGTTAAAAAAATTATAGTTAATGAAATATCTGAAGATGTAATTAAATTGGTTGCTCCATTTTTAAAATTCAAGAAAAAAATACAGATTAACCATATTGATGCTTTTGACTATAAACCAAATGGAATTAGATTCAACACAGTATGGCATGACATTTGGGATGAAATCTGTGAAGATAATAATGATGAGATGAGTAAACTCTGCAGAAGGTATGGGAGATGGTTACAAAAACCTCATTGGCAGAAATGCTGGGGAAGATACCAATGGAGATAATATTTTATATAGTTTTATACTAGATATAAACTATCGATTTTAGGGCTAGAAAATAGGGGGTATGATATATCTTTAAATCTCTGATTTAGCCCCTTAGATTGCTCTCCAATCGATTATCTTTTAGAAAAGGTATGAGACTATGGGTTTAGAAAAACAACTGTTTAAAACTTAAATATGGAGGCCAAATCATGGCAAAATGGGTAAAATGGGGAATTTCACCAGAGGGATATCATAATTTGATATTAGAACTGGTAAAGAAGATCAAGGAAACAGAAAGGAAGTTTTCAAAAGTTTATGGCATACCAAGGGGAGGATCCATCATTGCGGTTTATCTTTCTCATTATCTTAATATTCCAATAGCAGATATTGTTTTTGATCAAACAACTCTTATAGTAGATGATATAGCGGATACAGGAAAAACTTTGAAGCCTTACAGCGAAGCATTCTTTACAGCCACCCTTCACTACAAATCACGAAGTATTGTTACTCCTGATATCTACATCAAGAAAGTTGAGAACAAAGATTGGATAGTTTACCCCTATGAGATGAGTAGTGAGATCCCAAACAGGGAGCTACCAAATAAACCAACATAAGAAGAAATAAAAATTTAACTAAGGAGAACCATGCAAATTTAATTGAATTTTATTATTGGGCAATAGGAAAGGAGCAATCAAATGAACAAAATGCAATTCTTACTTATGCTGAATTTTATGCGATTTGGAACACCCCTCCCAACTAAAAAACAAATAGAAGAAAGGAAAAATTTACTTAAAGAAAAAAGAAAAAAAGAACCACAACTTTGTAGTATTGAAAATTGCAACAATAAATGATAAATCCGAACTGTATTTTTTACAAATCCTTCGGTAACTGTCTTAACGAAAAAATTAAAAAGAAATATTTTATCGGGAGGCAATGCATTGAGTGGGTAAACGAAAAAAACGATATTTGTAAATTTAAGATCGAACATAAAAAGTCTTTGGTATTACCACCACCCCCACCAAGAAAAATTTATACTAAACTGGGTAGAGCTTAACAATGACCAAAGAAAAAGAGATCATCTGGCAACAGATCAAGATTAGCACATCACGTTAATATAAACATAATCCGACAAGATAAAGGGAGGGAAATATGAAAGTATTTACACCATCAGAAATCAATAAAATTATTCCGGCTCTTGGGAAAAAACAAATTAATGACCTTGTTGATAAAGGTCTAATTGAGCCTTGGAAAAAATCAACAGGGCAAGGGGTCACGAGATTATATGACAAGAAAAACATAATTGATTTGCTTATTTGCTGGCAAATAAGGGGAATGATGCCACAAAAACAGATTAAAGAATTTATAAGTTATGCTCATGTTGACCCAAAAATAATATTTATTATTTCTAAGCGGACTGGAGATAAATGGTATTTTCATAGGATAGCCGAGGGATTTGATGAGCAGTTCTTTCAGGCTTGTCTGTTTTGGGACTATGACAGTGAAAGAAAGTACACGCCTAAAAAAATGGACACAGCTTCAATAGTTGTCAATGTTAAATCGACTAGAGAGTTTGTCGAAAAATATTTCGCAGCAAGGAGGAAAATAACCATGAGAACAATCTACAATCAAAACAAAGTTAAAATTCTGGAAGGACAATCGGGAGAGTGGAAGGTTAGTAAGTTCCTAAAGAAGGTAAGCAAAGAAAAGAAATATACATGCATGTCCAACATGCGATTCTTATAACTAGGGAGACTATGTGATGATGACCAAACAAAAACGTCAGGAGGTAATAAAGCAAACTAGGGAACGATTCGATGTAAAGAAGTTTCAAATTAATGGAGCAATAAATATTGGATGCCCATTTTGTGAAATAGCAAAAAATTCCTGTTTAGAATGTGAAATTAGTCCTTGGGCTCCCGAAGTAGATCCGTTTTGTGGTGGTATTATATGGGATAAAATCGAAGATGAACCGGGGAGTGGTATTATTCATTGCTCTGATGCAGTCATATTTTGTGATGCCGATGAGGATACTTGGAAACAGATATGTGAGAATATAAATCATCACATGAATTTAATTGAATTTTATTATTGGGCAATAGGTGAAGTAAAAGAGAGGGGGAAAGAGGTATGTGTTTAACCACAATAAATAATTGTAGGACCGATGAACAAATCAAAAACGGGAAGTATCTGAAAAATCAACAAGAGGCATGGGTAGTTGTAGAAAAACATGGATACGGAAACTACAATGGAATCCGATGTAATTCTCCGGCAAGGTTTGGGGTATGGGAGGAAGCCCCCATTAGAAAAAAAGATATACTAAAATGGGTTGATGAAGATTATTTATATGAATTAGGGTTTCATGGATTTAAAAATAAAGAGGATGCTGAACAAGTTTACAAATGGGAACTGATGTATAGAAGAAATTTTTCAAGAATCTTGTCTGGTATTAAGAGAAGAAATTTTTCAAGGAATTTTTCTGGTATTACAATAGCACTAGTACGGGTAATATTTAGAGATATTTTGGCAGAGGGAAGACAAAATTTATCAATAATGGGATATGCAAGGTTCTATAAAGAATATTGGAGAGAAGTAAAAGTGATAGTGGCTAGAGGGCGTTGTATCGTGGAAGAAATAAAAAATTTAACAAGTGAAGAGTATTTGGCAATTTCGAACTTGACCACAATAAAGAAAGCAATAACTGCAATAGATCATCATATTAGAAAAAAGGATAAATAATCTATGGAGTTTAGAATAAGGAAAGTCGATTCCCAGATTGAGAAGAGAATCCTCATGGCAATGATCGTATCAAAAGATTTCCTTCAGGAAATCATGCCACTGATAAATCCCAATTACTTTGCCAATAGTTATGCGAGAAGAGTAGCATCATGGGTGATTGAGTTCTGGGGGGCATATGAGACAAACCCCTTTGATAATATCCAAGATATATACCTGAGTAAAAAAGAAAAATTAAAAGAACCTGAACAGGCTCTTATTGAAACTCTGCTGATGGATATCTCTGAGCAGTATGGGAAGGATGATAAGATCAATGTTGACTATATGGTTGATAAGACCATTGATTATTTCAAGAGGAGGGAGCTGGAACTGATATCTGCCAACATCAAGGACTCACTCACAAGAGATAATCTGGTGGATGCAGAGAAGGCTGTTATACAGTTTAAGAAAGTGGGGAAGCTAACCTCCACATGGATTGATCCATTCAGTGAGGAGAGCGTCGAAAAAGTATTTCGGGATGAGGATAGTAGTTTTTTTAAATTTCCGGGAGAGCTGGGGGAGTTTCTTGGTCCATATGAGAGGGGATGGTTGGTTGGAATAGCGGGTCCTTACAAGAGGGGGAAGTCGTGGCTTTTGCAGGAATATGCCATCATGGGAATATTACAGGGGTTAAGGGTGGTGTTCTTCTCACTTGAGATGACCGAGAAGCAAGTACTTGAGAGATTATATAAACGAATAACCGGATTGGGAACAAAAGAGGGAGGTGATCTGCTATACCCAACATTTGATTGCCAGAGGAATCAGTTTGGTAATTGTAAATCTGAGAATAGGAAAAGCTCCGAGAAACTTTTTGCCAGCAAAGAATCTCCAAAACCAAAGTTCAAAGATGCCCCAGAGGACTATATACCATGTGACTATTGTCGAACGAAGAATAGGGAGCAGTATCAGTTTGCCACATGGTTCAAAGTATTAAATAAAGATCCTTGGAGTCATGGTGTGGTGGCTGATAAGATTAAAGTATTCCAAACATACTATAAACATTTATTCAAAATAAAAATCTTTCCAAAGTTTAGTGCTAATATGGCTGATATCGATCATAACCTTAATATATTAGAAGCAACTCAGGGATTTACTGCTGATATGATTATTCTTGACCATATGGATATCACAAAACCAGAGGATAGTTCTTTAACTGGAATACAAAAGGAAGATGAGACATGGATGTCAGCAGGGAGAATAGCGGGGGAAAGACATGCTCTGTTTGTTGTGGGTACTCAGCTGACTAAAGAGGCTCTGGATGCTTATATCGTTACCCATAAACACAATGCACGATGGGCAGGAAAGCTAGGGCATGTCGAGGCGATGCATACCCTGAATCAGATCCCAGATGAGAAACAAGATGGTCTGATGAGGATAGGTACTATGATCCATAGGCATATGGAATTCTATGAGGGGGAGACGGTAAAGATATTACAGGACATAAAAACAGGGCAGGTTAATCTTGGCTCTTTCAAGTAAAAAATAATTTTTCATAGTTTGGTAAAACTATAGTATAATAAAAAATAAAATTTAAGGAGGGCAAAGATCATGGAAAAGAAAAAGGTACAAATAAAAATCATTGCTCCATATAAATCGGGAAAGACAACTATCGCTTCTTTAGGATGATGATGAACTGGAACAGTTTATAAAATTATGGATAAAGCATAAACAAAAATCTTTTAAGACAACTAAATCATAGATGAAGTAAAGTGCTGATAACAATAGTACGATATGAAAATGAGAAAACCCTAAAGCGAATATGGCTTTTCAATACCGATGGGGACAATGTATTCCTTGAAAGTTATGTCGAGGAATACCTGAGTATAAGTTCTCATCAATATAAATCAATATTTGAAAAATACTATAACCACGACCCAGCATTATCAAGAATGAAAAAAGAGGATATTAAAACTCCTCAAGATGTCAGAGAGGAAATAATAAAAACAGTCATTAATTTATAGAAGGAGGAAAGAACTATGCTGACAGTAACCAAGATATTTCGTGACATTTCCTATGGTCATCACCTGCCGGAGTATGATGGCAAGTGCAAAACCCCTCATGGGCACAATGCGACATTGGAAGTAGAGGTGGATGGAGTATGGGAAAATGGAGAGAAGGAAGGTATGGTATGTGATTTTAGTATTTTGAAAAGAATTATTAATAAGTATGTGATTGATATACTTGATCATCAGAACATCAATGATTTAAATTTATGTGATTATGGGGGAGAAGTTTTTCAAACTATGCGTAGGATGATCAAGATGCCCACAGCCGAGAACATGGTCAAGTGGATTATAGAAGTATTAAGGAAACATTTTGGTGATCACCTCATCAGGGTCCGGTTGTATGAGACCTCCGATAGCTATGCCGAGTGGTATCGAGAAAATATAATTAACGAAGAAGTAAAGAGAAATGAAGAGGATTATTATTGCTCTGCAGTTGGTCATGATGAAATCGATTGTGGAGACGAGAATGAGTGTGGTGATTGTGAGCATTATATAGAAGTATCAAAGCAGAAGAAAACCCCCGGTGGTGAACATTTAAAGCATCCAGTTATTAATAATATTTTTATACAAGCAAAAAATGATCCTAATATCGATAGTATTTGTACTGCTGCAGATAATGATGAAGTCGATTGTGATGGAATATTCTGCAAGGACTGTAAATGGAATAAAGAGTTCTCATACATCGATTTTAAAATCAAACCCAAAGATACCAGAGTCCAACTGAAGAACCTGCGAGACGGGGCTATATTTGAAAACGAAAATAGTTGTAGATTAGTAAAAACAAGAATAATAAAAGATAACTCTATTCAGTGCATTTCTTTACATGAAGGAAGCATTTGTCATTACCCAATCGATTACAAACCTCTTGTGAGGGAGATCATAATCGATGGCTGAGAAAATAAAAATCTACTCAATATTCAATTCCATAGATGGGGAGGTCAACAGGTTTCATCAGGGAGGCTTCACCACGTTCATCAGATTTGCCGGTTGCAATTTAAAATGCTCCTACTGCGACACCCTGTACGCTCAGGATCCGAACTGCGGGAAGGAGATGACGGTTGCCCAGATCATAAAGGAAGTAAAAACGTTCGGGTGTAAAAAGGTCACCATCACTGGGGGCGAGCCGTTGATGCAGATAGATGGGTTCATAGAATTATGCCAGCAATTACAAGCTAGAGAGTATGATATCTCTGTTGAAACAAATGGGACGATCGATGGTGAGGAATTCATACAATGTATTGACTGCTGGGTGGTGGACTACAAACTACCAAGTTCAGGGGTGAAAGAGAAACAGATCAATATGAATTTTTTGGAGGATCTGAATGATCAGGATTTTGTAAAGTTTGTCATAACATGCAAGGGGGATTATGTAATAGCAAAAAAGGCGATGAAAAAAATTATAAAAAATAACAGCAATTTTGATCCTCCTTACTTTGCTTTCTCCCCCATGCATGGTAGTCTGGAGCCACAGACCCTTGTCGAGTGGATACAGAAGGACAAACTGTTTGATAATATTATAATCAATCTTCAACTCCATAAATATATCTGGAAAAATGCGGAAAAGGAGGTGTGAAAATATTTTTTCATGGTTTGGCAAAACTGTGGTATAATGGTATCATAAAAAGTTGAGAGTGTTTCACAAAAAACAAAACCAAAACCAAAGGAGGGCAGCATCATGAAAGCAACATTAAATGGAGAAAAAGTTGAACTGGCAAGAGAGGTTCCGAACAAAGAGATCAAGGCAATATCAACAAAGCTGAACAAGACCCACGGCACGAAGTTAAAGATCGTTGCCATATCAACCATCGCGATGATCGAAGCGTTCATCCTCAAGATTGAGGAGCTGGATACCAGCAAGGCAAAAATCAATAAAGAGTTCTCCGATTTTTACAATGGGCTCTTTCCAAAAGCAGACAAGAAAAAACCTGCTGCAAAGAAAGAACCTGCCAAGAAAAAATCCGCTGCAAAGAAAGAACCGGCAAAGAAAAAAGAATCAAAAGGTCCTGGAGTGATTGCCTCCATTCTTGAATTCATCAAAAGCGGTCCAATCACAAAAGAGAAAATTCTGACCAAATTGGAAAAGCGTTTCCCTGATCGTGATACTGTCGGTATGGAAAAAACCATCAAGGCACAAATCAGCGGTAAGAAAAGACCTCTCCGGATGGAGAAGGAAAAGAAAGTCAAATTTGTCATCAGTGACAAGGGAGCTTATTCAATAAAATAAAAGGAGGGTTATGAAAACAAAAGCATTGGTACTTTTATCAGGGGGGCAGGATTCAGCAACCTGCCTCTCTTTGGCAAAACAAACTTATGATGAAATTTATACGTTGGCTTTTAATTATGGACAACGTCATCAAAGAGAACTTACCTGCTCCGCAAAACTTTCTCAGATTGCGGAGGCTCAACTTCATTTCACATTATTTGTTCCCACCCTTCAACATCTGGGGGGATCGGCTTTGGTTGAAACAGATTCCACCATCGATAAACCCCATTCAAAAAATAAAAATTTACCGGCATCATTTGTCCCGGGACGAAATTATATTTTTCTTGGGTTTGCTGCAGCGAAAGCCTATCAACTGGATATTCATGATTTGTATACAGGAGTATGCGAAACAGATTATTCTGGCTATCCGGATTGTAGAAATGATTCAATAAAAGCTATTTCTTATGCCCTCAATCTCTGTCTTGATTATCAAATTATTATCCACACTCCTCTCATGAATATAAACAAAGCCCAAACAGTACAGATGATGGATAATCTTGGAACTCTTGATTGGTACAAACATACCCATACCTGTTACGAGGGTCAATATCCCCCCTGTGGTAAATGTCCTGCCTGTGCAATAAGGGCTAACGGATTTAAAGAAGCAGGTATCAAAGATCCTCTGGTGGAGGGTTGACTATTGACTAAAGAAACTTATGATGAAATTTATGCTTATTCAATAGATTGTATATGGAAGATGATTGAACTTGTTGGGGAAGATCCAGAACGGGAAGGGTTAAAGGATACCCCAAAACGAGTTGCAAAGGCATGGGAGTATATATTTGCAGGATATTCTCAAGATCCTAAAGATGTCATGACTACATTTGATTCTGATGGTTATGATGAAATAGTTCTATTAAAATCAATAGAGGTTTATTCGATTTGCGAACATCATCTCATGCCCTTTTTTGGTAAAGCCCATATCGCCTACATCCCTGATAAAAAAATTATCGGGATATCCAAACTCGCCCGACTCATTGATATCTATGCGAGACGAATGCAGATACAGGAACGGATCGGGGATCAGGTCACCACTGATTTGATGATTTATTTACAACCGCAGGGAGCTGCCTGTATTATTGAAGCAAATCATCTCTGTATGAGGATGCGGGGGGTGGAGAAACAAAATTCAACTATGGTCACCTCCTCCCTCAAAGGAGTATTCATGGAAGATGGTCGGGCGCGAGAGGAGTTGATGAGATTGATAAAGTGAAAATTTTACTTTCACGGAGGGAAAAATTGAAAAAGAAAAAACTTAATATCTTTTTAGATTCAGGAGCATTCTCTGCATGGGCAAAAGGAGAAGAAATAAACCTGAAAGATTATATTGCCTTCATCAAGAAGTATGAAAAGTATATCGAGGTGTATGCCAACCTCGATGTGATCGGTGATCCCAAAGCCACATTAAAAAATCAAAAGAAGATGGAAAAAGCCGGACTATCTCCCCTCCCCTGTTTTCATTATGGAGAAGACATTTCTTATCTCAAAGACTATATCAAAAATTATGAGTACGTCAGTCTTGGAGGCATGGTCCCCATTTCTTCAGCCGATTTAATAAAATGGTTGGACAAAATTTTCGGTGAATACATTTGTAACACCAAAGACCACAAACCAAAAGTCAGAGTGCATGGATTCGGAATGACCTCATTCGATCTGATGTTGAGGTATCCTTGGTATTCAGTTGATAGTACTTCATGGGTGATGACCGGACGGTTCGGGGGAGTGATGGTCCCTAAATTCAGGAAGGGAAAATACTCTTATGAAACTTCTCCTTTAAAAGTTGATGTTTCCACCCGCTCTTCCTCAGTCAAGAAAGAGGGTCAGCACATCACAACATTTTCTGAGTTGGAGCGGCAGCAGATCCTGAAATATTTTACTCATAAGGGATATAAATTAGGAGTTTCCAAATTCAAATCGGTTAAAGAAAAAGGGTATACGTTAAAAGACAATGAGTGTTGGAATGGGAAAGCTAATAAGAATGGTGATAAGGAGGTGGAGGAAGTTATCGAAAAAGGTATCTGTAATCAGTATAAACAGAGGGATGAATTAAACATAATTTATTTTTTAGATTTAGAAAAAAATATGCCTACCTATCCCCAGCCCTTCAAACCACAAAGAATAGGGGGACTGGGATTGTGAAGATATATTTAGCAGAATTGGGAGAGGAGAATTATGGAAACTATCGTCAGGCAAGTTTTAATTTCAAGAGGGGGGGATGTTTATTGTTTTCATTTTATGATTTGACTATAAGCCCGTTTCCGTATCGAAAACAAACATGGAGAATTTTAATTGAAACTTTATCTTGCAGGAAGAAACTTTGAAAAAGATATACGATTGAGAGAGAGCTATTTGAATTGAAAGCAAATCGGTTAATTTCTTTTTTCAATAGGAGGACGGTTATAATAGTTATTGAAGTGAGATTAACAAAATGAAAATATATTTTGCCTCAGTAGATACAATTAGACTCACAACTTTTTATTATATAAAATCATCGAAAATTATTGTTCAATTAAGGAGGGCACTCATACATGAAAACAAAAACACAAGAACTGCTTGACATACTTACCAACCTCAAACCGGGATTGGCACAAAAGGATATTGTGGAGCAGATGACCCACTTCATTTTTACCGGCTCCAACGCTGTCACCTACAATGACCAGATTTATATCTCTCACCCATTTGAAACTCCATTCAAAACATCGGTTCCAGCACAAGAACTCTTGCAACTACTTCAGAAGGTTGAATCAAAAAATACCATCCTAAAAATGGAAGAAAACCAGTTGAAAGTCAAGTGTGGGAAGGTATCTGCAGGGTTCTCTACCCTTGTGGAAGATCAGGTCTTTAAACTCCTCCCCGCCCTTGAAAAACAGCTGAGGAAATCAAAATGGGACCGACTTCCAGAACAGGTGCAGGAAGGATTGAAACTTACCATGTTCTCGACAACACAAGATATGATGAAGTATAGTCAGGGATTGACCTGTGTCTATGCAAATAAAAACTCGATTACTTCAAGTGACGGACACAGGGCTGGGATCTTCCAACTTGATGACAGTATCAAACATTCCTTTTTGTTGACCGCTATCACGATCCCTGAACTTCTTAAGCTTGATCCCATAAAATACTGTCTCACCGACTCATGGATAAATTTTAAAAATAAAGAGGGAACGGTGTTTAGTGTTAAAAAGATCGTGGTGGAGGAGAATGTGCTCAAGAATGTGGATAAGTTCTTTGACTCGTTCAAGAAGAAAAAGAGGAAGGTGAAACTGCCGCAGGATAATCTGTTGAAGGCTGTTGATGTGGGGGCTATCATAGAGCAAAGTCAAGTGGATATGGAAAAGCGGATAAAAATCAGTATCAGCCCTGATGAACTGATTGTCGGGTCAAAGCGGGAGACGGGGTGGATAGAAACATCAGTGGAGATTGATTATGAGGGAAAGCCGGTGGAGTTCCAGATCCACCCCGAGTACTTCTCCAATATCCTTAACCATGCAACAACTATTTATATCGGGGAGGACAAGGTATTCTTTGAGTCGAGTAACTTCAAACATCTCATCTGTATGTATATGGAGGAGTAATTTTTGACAACCAGAAAACTTTTTGACATAAAAAAAATGAAACCCGCTGATCAGATCATCACCGAGCCCCATTGTCTCAAGTGTGGTCTTGATAGAAAATGTCAAACCCCGAAAATGAAGTGGACGGGAAAGGGAAGGCAGAAAGTTCTAATATGGGGGGAGGCTAATGGTGCTACTGAGGACGAGTCGGGTATCCAATTCAGTGGTGATGCTGGGGATGTTCTGAGAACCGAGTTGAAAAAGAATGGTCTTGATCTTGACAAGGATTTCTGGAAGGACAACTCCCTTGGATGCAGACCAATGAACCCGAAAAAAACTGCCAACAGACCCCCCACAGATGCCGAGATAAAATACTGTAGACCCAGAATCAGAAAAGTTGTGGAGGAACTAAAGCCGGAGCAGATTTGGTTATTTGGTGGCATGGCGGTAAAGAGTTTCCTTGGGCAGAAGATCAGTGATTGTGCTATCAACAGATGGAGGGGGCTCTGTATCCCGGACAGGGATGTTAATGCATGGGTGCTCCCGATGTTCCACCCCTCCTACCCAATGAGGGACTCAAAAAATTATAATCTTAAATCGGTCTTTGAGAGGGATATAAAATTTGCCTGTTTACAGATCGGAAAAGAGTTCCCGGAGTTTAAGGATGAGTGGAAGCAGGTTAAAGTATTAAAAACATTTGATAAGGTATGTAATGCCCTTGAAGATGTATTACATTGGCAACCAAAGTATTTTTTCTTTGACTATGAGACCACCGGGATCAAACCCCATAAAGAAGGAAGTAAGATAGCGTCTATTTCCTTTACCTCATCAATTACCCCCTTACATGCCTATAGTTTCCCCTACGAGTTCAATAATTACTGGACTCCTCTCCAGTTACGACAAATTAGAAAACGATGGATCAAGATTCTCAAACACCCAAAGATAAAAAAAGTGGCTCAGAACTCCAAGTTTGAGGATAGCTGGTCGAGAGTGATCTTTAATACTGTTCCCGATCCTTGGCACTGGTGTACTATGAACTGCTCTCATGTGCTTGACAACCGGCAATATTTCTCAAGCCTTACATTTCAACTCTACATCCAATTCGGTATTAATCCATATGACAAAGAGATGAAGAAATATCTTGAGAGCAAGGATTCAACGGGGTTCAATAGAGTAATGGAAGCCCCTCTTGATAAACTGCTGGGGTATGGGGGGATGGATAGTCTTGGTGGGTATAAACTATTTCTTAAACAGCAACAGGAACTAAAAGGGAAAAAGAAAAAAGCATTTATGTTTTTCATGGATGGGTTGGAGGTATTCTCCGATATACAGGAAAATGGGATCCCTGTAGATGACCTGTATTATGAGAGAAAAAGAAAGAGGCTGACAAAACAGATCACAGAAATGGGGAATGAACTGGTTAATGGAGTGGAGGGAAAAAAGTTCAAAGAGAGGGAGAACAGGGAACTTAAACTTACGTCAAATAAGGATATGGGTATTTTATTATATGAGGTTTTAAAGTTTCCTGTAATTAAGACACAAGATGGAAAAGGAAAGAACTACTGCGTCGATGTAAATGCTCTGGAGCAGACCGATTCTGATTTCACGAGAAAACTATTGAGAAAGAGGAAATTGGAAAAAGTTATGGGGACATATATTGCCCAGTTCCAGAGGGAATCTGTTGGCGATATCATGTACCCGATATTCGACCTCCATACCACGAGGACATACAGACCCAGTGGTAGCAAACCAAACTTCACAAACATTCCAAGACGTGATAAGGAAGCAAAAAATATCTGTCGCGGTGGGATTATTCCAAGCAAGGGAAATAAACTTGGGGAGTTTGACTTTAAGGGGATAGAGGTAAATATTTCCTGTTGTTACCACCACGATCCTACCATGATAAATTATGTAACTAATCCAAAATCAGATATGCATAGGGATGGAGCATGTGATATCTGGCAACTAACTAAAAAAGAAATTACAGATGATATACGTGATAGGGTAAAGAATGATTGGACGTTCCCCCAATTCTATGGTGATTGGTACATGCAATGTGCAGAATCATTAATAAAAGATTGTTTCAATCTAAAGACCACATCAGGTATTATTTTAGAAGATCATATAGCAGGATTTAATAAGAAATCATCATGGGTGACTGATAAAGAGTATTTTGAAAACCACTGTAAGGAAGCAGAGAGGATAATGTGGGAAGAGCGGTTCCCGGTCTACGCCCAATGGAAAAAAGATATTAATAAATTCTACAGAAAGCATGGTTATATTGAAACCCATATGGGATTTCGATACACGGGGTATATGGGCAGGAACGATGTTACCAACTATCAGACTCAAGGAACGGCTTTCCACTGTCTGCTCTGGACTCTGATACAGGTGAACGAGATATCCAAAAAGGAAAAATGGGGAAGCAAGATTATCGGACAGATATATGATAGTATTGTTTTTGATCTTGTGCCTGATGAGCAGGATCATATTATAGAAACGGTCAATAGGATTGGTACGAAGGAGATTAGGAAAGAGTTTGATTGGATCATCGTGCCATTGAGTATCGACTTTGAGGTAACCCCGATTGATGGGGCATGGAACGAGAAGGAGAAAGTAAGATGAAAGATATATGGATAAAAGAAAAAGTAAAATTGCATTTGGGGATAAGCCATGACCGACCTTGTTATTTGTGAAGAATTTGATAAAAAAATATGTATTGATAAGTGTTCCCATTTTGGGAAGCATGAAAGAGATAATTGTTTTTGTGAATTAATTACTTATTGTGATGAAGTGGGAAAAATGCTTAAATGCGTCCCGGTTAAAGAGGAGGGGGAATGAAAAAAGCAATGATACATTTTGATTTTACAATAGAGGTTATATGTCCGTATTGCGGAACAAAGATTAATTTAGCAGGCTACGATAATGATGCGTGTTTTTCCGGCCCTATTTTTGAAGGTAGGCCACATGATTTAATAAATGAATCTTTTGAGTGTATTTCATGCGAACAGGTTTTTAAATTTAAAGGTATAGAAAGGTAGAATGAAAAAACTAACCAAAGAGGAAAAAGTAGAATTAAGGCAAGCGGTGAAGATGACTAGGAAACGGTTTAAGGTGAAGAATTTTAAGAAAGGAAAAGTAATCATGACAGTATTTTTTACGGCAGATGAACATTACGGTCACTATACAAGCAAAGATAAAAACATAATCAAGTACTGCAATAGACCTTTCTCATCTATTGAAAAAATGGATGAAACCCTGATTAACAATCATAATGAAGTAGTTAGAGATCAGGATATAGTTTATCATCTTGGTGATTTTACTCTTGGCAATTTAGATATGGCTGAAAGTTATTATCAAAAATTAAATGGATGCCATTTTTTCCTTCAGGGAAGTCACGATAGATGGTTTTGGGAACCAAGACCTTTTATCATCGAAAAGAAAATACAGGGACAACATATTGTTATGTGTCATTACGCAATGAGGGTATGGGCAAGATCACACTACAATAGCTGGCAGATATATGGCCACTCACATGGGCAACTAGATCCTATTGGAAAGCAGTGGGATGTTGGTATGGACAACAATAATTTCTATCCTATTTCATTTGAAAACTTAAAAGAAATTATGAATAGACAGCCAGATAATTTTAACCTTGTGAAGGAGAAAATAAAATCCAACTGAGACGATATAGTTTTCTGGAAACCTGCACGAATGTAGGGGTGGGGTTTGGGGTGACCATAATAGTTGCGAAACTGGTCTATCCACTCTTTGGATGGGATGCCCCGATGGATAAGGTACTTGGTATTACGATCATATTCACGGTACTATCCATAGCAAGAGGGTACATTATGAGAAGAATATTTGATTATTTCACGGGAGGGAATTAATACATGGACTATAATAATTTCCTAAAATTAAAAATACATAAAATAGAGGGAACAGGCATCATAATTAATCATAATAAATTAAACCCAATGCTTTTTGATTTTCAAAAACATATTGTTAAATGGGCATTGAAAATGGGACGTGCTGCTATATTTGCCGATACCGGAACCGGTAAAAGCATAATGGAATTTGAATGGGCCAAACACATAATTAAAAAAACAAACGGCAATATACTATTATTAACTCCTATTGCTGTGGGTGAACAGATGCTAAAAGAGGCTGAAAAGTTCGGAATTGATGATGTAACACGGTCACGAGATGGAAAGATAAAAAGTAAAATAACGATAACAAATTATGAAAGACTCCATTATTTTAATCCCAGTGATTTTATTGGTATGATATGTGATGAATCTGGCATACTCAAAAACTTTAAATCAACCACAAAAAGAGGAATAAATATTTTTGTTAGAAAAATAAAATATCGATTATTGGCAACTGCAACAGCAGCCCCAAATGATTTCATTGAGCTTGGCAATTCATCTGAGGTGCTTGGATACCTTGGGTATATGGATATGCTATCACGCTTCTTCAAGAATGATCAACAAAATTGTGCAACTAATAAGGGTATGTATAGGGAAATAATAAAATGGCGTCTAAAAAATCACGCACATATATCTTTCTGGCAGTGGGTATGTAGTTGGGCAATAGCATTGAGAAAACCATCTGATTTAGGTTATGATGATAACGGTTTTATTCTCCCGGCATTAGAAGAAAATTATCATAAACTTGAAATATCAAGGAAACCAAATCGAGGACAGTTATTTACTTTCCCAGCACATGGATTGAAAGAAGTCAGGGATGAACGAAGGGCCACATATAAACAAAGATGTGAAGCTATAGCAGAGATTGTTAATAAAATAGATGATTATTCTGTTGTTTGGTGCAATTTAAATGATGAGGGAAATTTGCTGGAAAAGTTAATAGATAATTCTGTTCAAATCAGTGGTCGTGACACCGATGACAGTAAAGAAAGAAAACTAATAGATTTTTCAACAGGCAATATCAAAAAACTTGTCACAAAGCCAAAGATAGGGGCTTGGGGGTTGAACTGGCAGCATTGTAACCATGTGGCTTATTTTCCGGCATACAGCTATGAACAGATATATCAGGCGATAAGGAGATGTTGGCGTTTCGGTCAAAAGAGGAAAGTTACTGTTGACTATTTTTATACCCAGGGTGATGTAAATTCTATTAAAAATTTAGAAAGAAAGAAACAACAGGCGGATGAAATGTTTACCAAACTGACAGAGGAAATGAACAATCCATTGAATCTAAGAAATACAATAAATTTTAATCAGGAGGTTAAATTACCATTATGGGCGTGATAAATCAAAAACATACAAATGAATATAGTATATATGAAGGTGATTGTATTCAAGTGATGGCAGATTTAAAAGACGAGTCTATTGATTTATCGGTATATAGTCCTCCTTTTGCGGTGGGTAGCGGTGGCCTTTACATATATTCAAGTAGTGAAAGGGACTTGTCAAATTCAGATAATTATGATGATTTTTTTAGACATTACAAGTATGCATTAAAGCAATTATTTAGAGTAACAAAGCCCGGTAGATGTACAGCTGTTCATTGCATGGATACCCCGAGCAGTAATTCAGGACAGGATTACCTTATTGATTTTCCCGGCGATATCATAAGAGCACATGAGAAAGAAGGTTTTAATTATATTGCTCGCCATTGCATATGGAAAGAACCGTTAACGGTACGAAACAGGACTATGACAAAAAACCTTGCACACGCAACAATTGTAAAAGATTCAATTTATTGTGGCGTGGCTTCTGCTGACTATCTTTTGATTTTCAGGAAAAAAGGAGAAAACAAAATTCCTATAACTCATAAGAGAGGGCTAACTAGATACTATGGCGAAAGAAAAATACCTAGTAGTTTACTTAAATATAAAAATTGGAAAGGCAAACAGACAGAAAATCGTTTTTCTCATTGGATATGGAGACAGTATGCATCCTCTTTTTGGGATGATATACGATTGGATAATGTTTTAAAATTTAAAGAAGGTAAGGATGAAGATGATGAAAAACATATACATCCCCTTCAACTAGATGTAATAGCCCGGATAGTTGAACTTAGATCAAATCCGGGGGAGATTATATTGTCTCCATTTATGGGCGTTGGAAGTGAGGTTTATGGATCTGTTACCAATAACAGGAAGGCAATCGGTATTGAATTGAAACCGAGCTATTACAAACAAACTATAAAGAATTTAAAAGGAATAAAAAAAGAACAAATAAAAAGACTATTTTAAGGAGTAACTAATGCCATTACATACTACCTATAGACCAAAAACGTTAAAAGAATTTTTTGGGAATGATGCAATAGTGAAGAGCCTAAAATCAGTCTTAGATCGTAAGAAGGATAAACCCCATTCCTTCCTCTTCACCGGACCAAGTGGGTGTGGCAAGACCACCCTCGCACGAATCCTGAAACATGAACTCAAGTGTGATGACATGGATTTCTATTCCTACAATGCCGCCAACACAAGAGGCATCGACACCATCAGGGAGATCAATGAGAAGAAATCATTTAGACCGATGAGCGGAAAAATAAAAATCTATATGTTAGAGGAGTGTCACCAAATTACAGGAGCCGGAATTGAGGCTATGCTTGACATGATTGAGGAGCCCCCATCCCATGTATTCTTTATACTCTGCACCACTGAGCCAGAGAAACTGAAGGTCACATTAAAAAGGCGTTGCCATCATTATGAGGTTCAGCCTCTGTTTAGAAATGAAATGAACCAGTTGATCGACAGGATACTTGATATTGAGAAAGCCAAAATAGAGAAATTAGTTAAGGACAAGATAGTATCCCTTGCGAATGGTAGTGCGGGGATGGCTTTGAAAATGCTAGATAGCGTGATCGACATGGATGATGAGGAGCAGGCAATTGATGCTCTTGAATCCACAACGGTGAGTGAGGCAGAGGTAATCGAGCTGTGCAGGGAACTTGTGAAGGGCAGGTCATGGAAGAAAATCAAGGAAATTTTAAAAGGCATAAAAGGGGAACCAGAATCCATCCGATACGCAGTGCTAGGATACATGAATAGTGTGATGTTGAACAACGGAGGAGGGGACGTGGCGGAGGTTCAGTCCTGTTTTATGGATTCATATATTTACTGCGGGAAGGCTGGTTTGGTCCAGTCATGTTATTTAGCCTGCAGACATATTAGTGTTCCATCCTGGGTATAAGATAAAATAAAAATTAGAGGAATAATATGATAAGACAAATTTTATTAAATATCAACGAAGACCTTTTATGCTCTATTGAAAAAAGAGCTAAAGATTTAAAATTAGACAGAACTAAATTTATACGACATGCTATAGAATCTTTTATTAATTCTAAAAGTACAAATATAGAAAAAAGGTTAACTAATATTGAAAAAGAACAGATAACTCATAATAAAACAACTAAACTCGCTGTTAAATTAATGGAACAAATAAATGAAATGAAATTAAAAAAAGAAATAAATGAACAATATTCTTGTGAAGAATTATTTATAGTATTTACTAGACTTAATCCAGAGCAATTATATTCGGCACATATTAGTGTTCCATCATGGGTTGACTGTCCAGATGATAAAGGAAAATTTGGAGTGGACTTTGATAAACTCCGAGCCTGTCGGAATTGTGGCACTATCAACAGATGTAATATGACTCCTAGATATTGCGATATATATGATTTATGTGCAGAAAAAAATAAAAACATTAAATTTGGGGATACCTCAGATGGTCATTGTGGTGGTCTTGAAGATATAGAGATACCAAAAAGTTTTATTCAAAGAATAATAGAGTGGAAAAAACTTAAAGAACGGAAAAAACCAACAAAACGAAAATTATTTTCTATTGAAAAAGAAAAACAAAAAGAAATAATTATAGAAAATAATATAGATATACCATTATCAAAAATTAATTCTGTTGGAAGAAAATCATTATTGCCTTTTAAAACTATGAATATTGGAGATTCTATTTTTATATCTGATCAATTTATGCAAGAACATTTCGCAAAAACCACTCATGCAAAAGATAGTGCAAGAGCTTATGGCAAAAGACATAATAAAAAATTTATGACTAGAAGAAAAGAGAATGGATATAGAATATGGAGAATTAAATAAATGTCCTTAAGTAAAGACGAGATAATAAAGAAATACGGGATGGTCAAAATCAGGAAGTACAGATGTATCCTTGGGGAGAATGCCTTCAGGGCAAAGAGAGGGTATTACTTCGGGGGTCTGGGGGCATATGAATATGATCCGGTAAGAACAGCAGGATGTGTCTTTGACTGGTGTGGAAATGCCAGATTATGTAGACGGGATATGAAGAAGAAACAGCCAGTGAATCCC
>Ga0208553_1000038_pt1 | contig 68885 bp, 77 predicted proteins | sample 6_EtaG_FD_184079 | JGI IMG/M metagenome (GOLD analysis project Ga0208553, IMG submission 184079) | Marine viral communities from the Subarctic Pacific Ocean - 6_ETSP_OMZ_AT15160 metaG (SPAdes) (version 2) | ecosystem: Environmental > Aquatic > Marine > Oceanic | place: Pacific Ocean | collected...
CGTCCGACTCGGCTTGGAGACGCTCGACCGTCTCAAGTGCGCTGGTCAGCGCCCGGCGCTCCGACTGGTCCGCCGCGCCGTAGTGCTGCCGGCGATCCCGGCTCACCCGGAGCGCATCCTCCGCCGCGTAGACGTCCGCCCGGCCCGTGTACCGGCGCTGCTCGTGCCGGTCGTTGAGCTGGGCGTGAACGTGATCGTCCACGTCGGTGATGAGCTCGTTGACCCTGTCGCACATGTCGTTGTCGTACTGGTGCTCGTGGCGCACCATCTCCTCGGCCTGACTGACGAGCCAGCTAAGGGTATCGAGTGGGACGGTTACTTCTCTCATGCTTGCTCCCCTTGATTGAGCGTACGAACCCGACTTCACGCCGGGGCGCTCTGATTTAATGTTAACGAGTCTCCAGGTGAATGTCAACGCTCAAGTAGAGCGTGCCCATCTGCAGGTTATTCGCAGCGAAGTAGACATCGTCGACGTCTGCGACTCCAGGGACAGCACGCAGGTGGGTCTGGATCTTCGTCGTCCATGCGTTGACTTCTTCGATGCGGAAGAAGTCACCTGGGTGCTCCAGTATGACCGTTCCGTTAATGAGGAGGCGGTCGTCGTCGTAGCAATCATCTACACACAGGTGAACACTCGAGATTGCGGGTGCTTCGACGGCTTCGACTATGCGGGTGAGGGTGACGATGTTCATGTCAGTTCCCCTTGAGTTATGAGAACGTCAATCAGGGCTTGCAGTTCCCTGATCTGGTCGTTCCCGTAGTCGCCAATCACCCAACTGCCTTCGGGGATCGGGCACCCAGCTACGAGATCAGGACATTCGATGCCCCACACACCCGCTGACCGCAAGGGGATGTCATGTATATACCGGCAAGCATCTGTCCCTGTGTTCACTGTCAGCGTTGCACAGGCGACAATCCCCACCTTGGGGTACTCGTCGTAGGGTTCCTCGTCAGGTTCGAGGTGGATCGTGATCGGCCCTGCTGTGAGTATGCGTGTCATGTCAGTTCCCCTTGTGATGTACCTTATCTTATACCGTGACGGTATGTCTGTCAACCGCTGTGGTTGGTGGTTTCACGTCAGCTCCCGCGCGCAGATGATGCAGTCTTCGGGGCATGGGGCCTTCGCCCATGGGTGTCCGAACATCGACATGAACCAGTCGACGGACAGCGCTTCACGGCCCCAGTCCATCAGGTCCGGTGAGGATGTGAATACCTCTATCGCTGCCTGTGCCTGCTCCTCCGAGGAGAAGCCATCGCTCATGAAGGCGTCTTCCCACCCGTCGTGCCAGATACCCCAACCCGCTATGTGTTCTTCGCCGTTGGCGCTGCTGTGCATGTACGGGAATGCTTTGAGCATGTCCGATCCATATTCGTCGGTGAAGGTGGTCATGTCAGCTCCCCTTGTTGGTGTATTCAATCTATACCGTGTTGGTTGTTCGTGCAAGTTTTATTCGCTTGGCTACCGGTCCGGCGGGCCTCCGGTCCGGTCCGGCTGGCCTGCCGGCGCGCACAGCTCACCGGCCTGCCGGCCTCGAGCGTGAGCTCCGGGCGCACTTCGGCGCAGACCTGGATGTTGTGCGGGTTCATGGGTGCGTCTCCGGTGTGCGAGGTAGCGGGCCCTGGACCCGCTACCCCGTGGGTCTATGCTGCGTTGCTCCTGCGGAGCGCCGAGCCGAGTGCGCCATGCATGGCGAGACGGTAGCCAGCACGCCTTGAACCGCGCGACGTTCCATCGCATCCACCACAGTCTACACAGGGTAGACCAATGGCATCGGCGAGACACTCGCGCAAGCCCAGCGCCGTGAACGCACTATCATCCGCCTCGGACTCGGACGCTGCGAAGGGTCGCCAGCCCGCCGACTTGGCACGTAGGGCATCCGCGGGCCGTCCGACGCTCGCCATGAACAAGGTAGCCCACTCGATGGGCAGGCTACGCCACTCGGCTGTATATCCGAGGTGTCGCTTTGCCTCGGACGCGAGACCTTGCCAGACCGACAGGGGTACCGCGGACGGGTCGCCCTCCATACCGAACCGCATAATTGCGTCGCGGAAGAACCCCGTGGGCAGGTGCGAGGGGTCAATCTGCCAGCCCGACCCTATCGGCATAGGTGTACCGTGGGCTTCGAGGTAGCGGATAGCGGCTTCCCATGCCGCCTGTAGCCTGCTCTTATTCACGTAGCAGGTTCCCGCACCCCCGCGGGGCTTCGACTTGTGGCCGCATGCGTCGGGGCACACAGCCCCGTCTAGTCCGCGTACCCACGCCTCCATGGGGCTACGCGCCTGTGCCATGATAGCGAGCTGTATCGCGTCGCCCGTCTTGCCGTTGTCCGATGGCTCCCGTACGCGGGTCGCTACGACCATAACGGCTTCGCCATTCAAGCGAGACGGGCCAGCCCACACCACGACGCTCGTGGGTATGTCCGCTATCCTAGTGATCCCTAGCAGGGATTTAAGGTGTTTCTTGTAGAGCTTGCGCCACTGGTTCGGCGCGCGCTTTCTTCTGTCAATCATGGTTACCCCTTGTTTGAATGTCTACAGGTAGATTATTCCGTGGTGGTATGAATGTCCACACAATTCGTCAAGTTAATTTGGGCGCTGCAATGGGCGGAGCTGTGCAACGGGCGCGCGGGTACCGCGCCTTGCCGGCCTTGCCGGCTATGATTTGACAGCTCTTGAGCTGGACCTGGAGATCCGCGCAGCTGTGCCCCGCCCCCTCTTGCGAGGGAGCTCCAGGGCTTCGAGATGCGTGCGGGCTATACGAGTCCGAGTGCGAGCAACCACGACGGGCAACCGCCGAACGTGGTACCGTCCGGTTCAATGGGCGAACCGTCCAGTGCTTCGCACACACTATCGAACACCCACGCGCGTAGGGTTTCGAAGCTGGGTGTATCGTATCGGGTACCGCGCCATTCGATCCACGCGGGCAGACCGTCATCGTTGATAGGTCCCTGTGTTAGTTCCATGGTTCAGTCTCCGTTGGTGGTAGCGTTGTAGGTTGCGCGGAATGCGTCGCACCGCGCCTTGTAATCTTCCCACGACTCACCGTCGTGGGGCGGCCCGGGCAATGCCGGGCAATCGTGTACGTTGAAGTCGAGTGCGGGCATGATTGCCCCGCATCCCGTGCAGCGCACGGCTCCAGTACTGTCTCCGTTCCCATTCATGGTTCAGTCTCCGTTGGGGTTGTTGGGGTAGAGGTAGGCGCCCCATGCGAGCCAAAGCCCGCACAGAGCGTAGACACACAGCCACGTCACGAGGTCTGCCAGCAAGGCAGGCATACGGGCACTGCATCGTATACGAAGAACCCATAGCCCGCGCGATAGGCAAGCCCGACCTTGTAGCGGTGTAGGTTTTCATAGCGCGGGCCATGGCAGTCGTAGCAGCGAGTCATGCGATACCTCGCTCACGGGCGTTCACGGTGGACACGTGGTCAGCGGTAAGGCGATGAACCTTGGTTGCGCCTGAACGCAACATTGTGCCGAGTGCTCCGCGTAGCGCGTCGAATAGGGCGCGGTCCGAACCCTTCGCATCCTCAACTTTTGAACGGTCGCCCGCTTCGATTTCTCTCTGGACCTTGTCACGGGTATCCGCGTTGACCTTGGACGCGAGTAGCAGCGCGATTGTCTGGTAGGGTAGGGGCTTACTGGCTTCCCTGTCTTCGCTCACGGTTACCGTGGCTGTGAGCCTGTGAGTGTAGGCGGTGCCGTTGACTACCACGGTTGACACGACGTCGACAGGTTCGGACCCGACGGCGGCATCCTTGCGCGTCTCCGCTGCGAGCTGGGCGTAATACTTGGACAAGGTCTTATATGTTGCGTGCATGTTTTCTCCGGGGATTGGATGGTTGACACGGTAGCCGTATCGACAGGTGCACGGGCCGACCCGTGCAACCATCGGGCGGCTATCGGGGCTCTCCTGCGAACCGCACGGTATGCGTGTTCATATGGTGGTAGTTGTACAACGTGAACCCGGGCGGGTTCCCGTTCGGCCACAACTCACGGAACAGGGCACTGTCGGTAGGGTACGTGGCACAACGACTCGTTGCGTATTCGTGTAGCAGCACGAGGGCCGCGGAAACGGTGCGCTCTTCACGCGCCGTCTTTGCAATGGTCATGAAGCGGGCAAAGTTCATGTTTTCTCCGGGGATTGGATAGGCTTAATGCCTACACCCATTATCTATTAGGTCATACCGTCCTGTCAAGGGTAGCGGGTACGAATTCTAAAAGTAGTTTTTCACACACAAAGTAGTACAGCGCTGTACTTGTTCGCGTACGGAGTAGTGCGCGCGCACCTTGTTGTCGTGTTTTGCGAATACTCCCAGGAACACTGGCGCCGGCGCCGGCGCGCGGACTTCGAGCTGTCGACGGCCTATGCTGGCATCTCCCTAACAGCTTGTTCTAATCCGACCCTTCGCCCACGTGAGGGTCCGACCCGCCACAGTCCGGCGACCCGCCGGAGATAGAGGGTGCGGTACCACGGTCGCCCCGCGTGCGTTCGGTGCGGAGAGCCGGAGACCCCACCACCCCCCATCGCGCGATGCCGGGCCCCTCCGGAGAGCCCCCTCAAAATCCAAGACCATTTTTCAAAAACACAATACCATCGTGTTAATCTTCGTTGCACGGCCTTAACTATCTTGGTATGCTGTGTCTCGAAGCCGGAAAGCCGGCGCCAAGTCAAACGAAGGAGAAATCATGGCATGCGGAATCTGTAGAAAGCCCGGACACAACCGACGAAGCTGCGCGGCTGTTGCAGCTGTTGCGGCTGCGGAGACCTGGCCGTTGCTCACGGAGCACTCTCTAAACAAGCCGAAGCCGGTCGAGGTCAGTCCAGCGTCGGTAGCCTCTCAGCTCACGGACCTGACGGGCCAGCGCTTCACCTGCGAGGGCGCGCTGATGAAGTTACTGAGTCGAGAAATCGTACTCACGCTCGAGGACGAAGTGATGAGGCGGCTCGACGCCCAGGTCGCGGTCGTGGCCCAGGGTGCAGCTGCCAGGGAGTTCGGCATCGAGGTGACCCGCGAGGTGACCGCTCGAGTCGCGCTGCTCAGGGGCCTGGACGTCATGGAAGCAGGCGCCGGGGTGTCGAATGGCAGACCTGACCAGGCGAACCAACCCGCCCAACAGCTTCACGAAGAAAAAGCTGAAGAGGATGCAGTGGTTGATCGTAACACGGATGGGACCATCAGGACCCCTCCGGGCTGGGAACTGTGGAAGTCTGCCGTTCCGGAGGAGCAGATGTCTGTCGATGACTACTACTCCAGCAAGGGCTGGGGACGGTGGTGTGGTCAGGTGGGCAACGAGACCATCGTGTTCTACTGGACCAACAAGGAGTCCCTGCAGGGCGTGACTCCGTACACGGAGTCGGATGAGACGGGCAAGACCATTATCGTGCAGCCGACTCCATGGGGTGAGGGGCACATCGTTCCGGCGGGCTGGGCGAGTTGATGCGCTTTGTCGAGCTGTTTGCCGGAGCAGGAGGGATGTCACTCGGACTGCAGGCTGCGGGGCACGAGCACCTGCTCGGCGTCGAGTGGGACAAGGACGCTCACACGACCTACGTGGGCGGAGGATTCGAGGGTGTTCGTGGAGACGTCAGGGACGTTGGGGTCGTTGACCGCATCGTCGCCGCGTGTGGAGGAGAGCCCCTGGACCTGTTGGCGGGCGGTCCTCCTTGTCAGGCGTTCTCGAATGCGGGGAAGCGGGGTGCGGCACACGACGACCGCAACGGCTGGCCGTGGTTCCTGAGTGTCCTGCTCAAGCTCAAGGGACAGGGACTCGGGCCCACCTGGTTCGTCTGTGAGAACGTCAAGGGGATGCTCTCGCATCGCAAGAAGGCACACGGAGGCAAGTACACGGGCGTGGTCGCGGATGACGTGATGGCGTGCCCACGATGCTACTGGGACGAGGTCTTGCTGCCTGCGTTCAGAGACGTCTTCGAGTGGGTCGACTGGTGGGTCCTGAACGCAGCGGACTACGGGGTTCCTCAGCGGAGGCACCGAGTATTCCTCGTGGGTGGGCCCAGACGCATCGAGCCGCCGATACAGACGCACAGCCAACAGGCCCTGGTTCACGACAAGTGGGTGAGCAGGTCGTACTGGGAGCGCCTTGGCATCAATGCAGTGGGTGCGCCCTCCAAGGAAGAACGGCGCGTCTTGAAAAAGATGAACGGTGTGACACCACAACACGCACCGTGGAACACCATTCGACAGGCCCTCGGCCTGGAGCAGGTCGTCGGTGGCGGGAGGAATCCTCAGAGCCCGGAGCTGGCAGAGAAGCGAAACTTCAGAGACCTCACAGACGAGCCTTCTGTCACCATGGCGGCTCAACAGGTGGGCAATCGCGGTCCCTGGTTCTCTGCCATTCGACACCAGAGTCCGTCTGCAGGAACGATTCAACATCCTGTCGATGCGCTCTGCCCCACGGTCGGGGGGAAGGGTGTGCTCTATGCAGAGGCGGAAAAACAGGAAGGCACGCACAACCCCCACTACCACGCGCATCGACTCGAGATGCTGGACAAGCCGAGCGTAGCTGTCTGCGCCACGGAGGTGAAGGGTGCGCGCCACCAGAAGTGGACCCCCGATAAGTCTCCGATGCGGGCCAGTGACCAGATCTTTCGCGCAACGGGACGGAGGCGACTGACTGTCGAGGAGTGTGCACTCTTACAGGACTTTCCACAGGACTGGGAGTTCAACGGGACGAAGGCTTCACGTTACATGCAGGTAGGAAACGCAGTCCCGTCCAGGCTTGCCCGAGCGGTCGGTCTGGCTATCGCCAAAGGCGACGTTGATGGGAAGTAGTCCCGCCGAAGAGGCGCTGTCACTCGTGCTGCCTGCCTTGTTCTCTGCGGAGGCTCACGTGGTCAGACAGCAGAGCCACGGGAAGCACGAACAGGACCGTATCGACGCGGAAGAGTGGGTCGAGAAGTTTGGGGGTCTCATGCACCAGTTGAGAGGTTACGGCTTTAACGGAGAAGAAGATGCCCAGAGATGATTTCCAGAGACTCTGTCCGAACGGTCACCCCGCGAACGGAGCTCCTTGCGCCCACTACAAGTGTGAGAGGCGCGCGACTGTACCCGCTCCCGCACCACGGGAGACGAAACCCACTCCCCTCGAGCCGCACCCGCTCGACCTGCGCCTCGACAAGATCGAGGTCATCCACTGGGATGGCCCTCTACGAGATGGTCAGCCGCCCAGGGGCCACAAGTAGCACTCGGTCTCGGCGCATCCCTTGGCGGCTACACGCAGCAGACCCGCGACTCCGGCAGTCGTGAGGATGGACGAGTCGATGAACAGCGAGAGGTGCTCGACCTCACCGACGAGGTCGTCACTCTCATCGAGAGCGCGGAAGGCCATGTTGTCGAGGTGGAAGGTGAGAGTCTCACCCTCTGCCTTCAGACCCGTGACCTCGGTGACTCCGACCTTGAAGTTGCTGTCCTCGACGACTGCGTTGGGCGGATCGGCGACGAAGCTGTCGGAACCCTCTCCCCACATCGCGAGGAGCATCGGAAGTGTCAGGTCGAACGCCTGGCGCTCCGGGCGGTCTGTGAACGCGAGAGCCGTGTTGAGGTCGTCTGCGTTGAACGAGAGCTCGTGCCTCGTGTCGTTGACCTTCGTGACGGTGCCTGCCTCGATGGCGACGACGAACAGCAGCTTCGCTGGGGTGTCTGGGCTCTGGGCGCTGAGACGGTCGGCGAAAGCACGGACGGTCTCGGCCTTGGTGTTCGTCGCTTCCTCGGCATTACCCGAGCAGGAAATGAGAGCAGCGAGCGCTACACAGGAAAATAGTCTTTGAGTCATGGTTCCTCCTCGACAGGGGTAACCCGTTAAGGAATGACCATGGATGAAGATCAGGCCTTCTTCCGCCCTCGAGTCGTCCTGGCGGTGCTCTTCTTCGTGGTGTTCGTCCTGGGCCTGGGCGTCGGGCTGGCCTTGATTTTCGCCTTCTCGGACTTGACGGCTGGTTTCGGACTCCTGGGCGCAGCGACGGGAGCGGCGACGGGAGCAGGGGCAGTGACGTCTCTGACCTGAGTGGCAGTTGTTCTCAGTGAGCGCAACATGTCCACCACAGCGGATACATCCTCGACGCCCCTCACCGTGAGGGTTCCGGCCTCCTGGCGACCGGTAGAAGTGGTCTCTACGCTGTAGTCGTCGAGACCGAGATTACGCATCGCCTGGTGCGCGAAGGCCTCGAGCGACTGCTCTCTGGTGAGCTGCATGGTGAAGTCGGACATGGTGTCTCCTTGATTACGTGCCGAAGATGCCACCTTCGGCGTCCTGTGCGGAACGTCGGAGGGCACCGAGTAGGTCATCGATTCCACGGCTCTCGCCAGTGGAGGTTCCGCTGCTCTGGCCCGTACCCATGTTCATCAGGTCGACGCTCTTGGGAACAGCCTCTGGCTCTGGCGGTGTCTCGACCACGGGAGCGGGGTAGCCTCCACGGATCATCTTGAGCGCCTGCTCTCTCGAGGCGCCTGCCTGCATCCCTGCGATGAGGAACCAGAAGGCCTCTTCGTTCGCGATGATGTCGGGAGCGCTCTCTTGGAGCCACGACTGGAACTCGTCGATGGCGGTCTCGGTCTCTTTCTCTTCGACGGCACGGGCTTCGTCGGCTCGCTTCGCTTCGGCAGATTCGAACGCCTTGAGCTGAGTCTGCAACTCTTCGTGCTTGCCTATCTGCTCCTCGTACTTGCTCTTCCAGTTCGAGTCTGCCTGGGCACCCATCTCGTCGTACTGCTTCTTCAGCGCATCGAGAGCACCCTTGTGGGCCTGCTTGATGTCGTCGATCTCGCGCTGCTTGTCTGCGAGGGGGTCGGCATCTCCGTAGAGCCACTGACGAACGCGCTCTTCCTGGGCGGACAACTCCTTCTCCCGCGTAACCAGGCTCTGTCGCCGGGCCGCGTTCTCCTGGGAGGTCTTGGTGAAGCCGCGCTCGAAGTTCTTGTACTTGGACTCGATGCCCTTGAGTAGCGTCTCCCTGACGTCGTCTTTCAGACCCGAGAGCCACTCGGCATTCTTCAGGTCGTTGACCTCACCGTTCCAGTCGAACGCTGGAGGCGGCTCTGCAGATTCGACTGGTTCAGCCGACTCAACGGGTTCTGCGCTCTCTACGGGGGCACTCTCTGCGGACTCCGGGGCTGAACCAGCCTCGGCTACTCCGTCTACTTCGCTCATGTCGTCTCCTACATGGGGGGCATTTCAGGGGGCATACCTGCCGGCGGTCCTGCGGGCGCGCCTTCGGCGGGCGCCATCTCCAGGGCCATGGCGGCGTCTTCGGAGCTGATGTCTTCGATGGAACCAGCGATCTTCTCCAGCTCCATGCGAAGCTGCATGTCGATGAGAAGTGCCTCGGCGAGCTCTTCGGGGGACATACCCTCGGTACGTCCCAGCTGCTGGGCAGCATCGTAGAGCGCACGGGCCTTGGCTTCGTCGATCTCGAGGCGCTCTGCGAGCACGGACACGTCCGGTCCGACAGGCTCGTCGCCTTCATCCTCGACGACTTCCTCCTCGACAACCTCACCCTCGAGCGGAGCTTCGGCTTCAGCGCCCTCGGGCCCACCCTCGGGAGCACCTTCGGGCCCACCGATCTCGGCGAGGATACGGTCAACCTCGTCCATCAGGGGCTTCATGTCCTTTTCGGGGACGATTTCCTTGGGGGGCGCTTCTTCGGGCATGACTACTCCACCTGTTGGGTGAGTGCGTCCTCGTCTGCCAGTTCAAAAGCGACCGGAAGTCCGAGGCTGAGGAGGTTCTTGTTGGAAAGGTGTCTGCGTTCTCCGGTGGCACGGTCTTCGTATACCACCATATCACGATAGGCCACTTCGCCCACCTTGCGTAGACTACGCGGATGACTATCTGCCAGGCTGTGGGCCTTGTCGAGGAGATCGGGGTTCATCACTTGAGCGCCCCCACCAGCTGTGCGGCGGACTTCTGCGTGATCGTGTGGCCCGGTTCCTCGGCGCGCAGTCGCTGCTTGGTGTCCGAGATCTCCTTCGCCATCTTGTCGTTGAGGTTCAGAGACTGCTTGCTCTGCCAGGACCGGTGACGAATCTCGTCTACACGAGAGCTCTTCTCGGCCCGCGTCTCGGTCTCGAGTTCGACCCGGTGGTTCGGAAAGCGCTCCTTGATGGTGGAGACCGCCCTGTCGTACTGCTCACGGGTCTCGCACTTGCCGAGGATACCCATGTCTACCGGGACGAATGTGCCGTAGCCATCACCCTGGACCCCAGGGAACCGTCCATGCGCCCATGACACTATACGCATACCTCCGCACTCACAGGGGGGAGGCCCCTCTTCACGGTGGTAGAAAACGTCTGGGTCGATTGTACCACACTCAGTGCATTCCAGGCCGTTGGCGATGAAGCTCATGGTCACTCTCTCGGTGCGTCGGGGTGATCGGTGATGTTGTAGGTCTCAGCGGTTTCTGGCTTTTCAAAGAAGTGACGAGTCTTGTCTTCACCCTTGACCGTATGTAGGGTCCACCCAGAGCCGAACCAGTTTGCTTGCTCGGAGGACTCGATAGTTCCGTACTTCTCGGGTTGACCGACGCGCAAGTTCAAGTCTGCGGTGGACGCCTCGAAGATGTCTTCCTCGGGCACGTTTTTATAGATGTGTTTTTTCTGGTAGTTCGCGTAGTCATCGAGCCGTCCCTGAAGCCACGCGTCAGTTCCGTCGTCGTGATCAGGGTCATATATCATCACTCCTGACTTTCCTTGTATCCAAGAGGGGCCGGTCCAAGAGGGGCCGGACTTTATCAGCTCGAAATCGGCTTGCGTTCTGCGCTGGGCCATGCGTCGAATGTAGTCGTCCCAGGACTTGATCTCTCCTGGCTGCGACTGAGCCTGAGCCTGCGGGGGCCCCCCACGAATGGGGTAGCGTTGACCTTCGGGGGAAGTGAACTCTGCCTGGAGTTGAGGAACCCCCTGCTCATCGGGCTCACTTCCTATGTATGTGAGTTGATCCTCTGTGCCGGGAAACATGCTGCCTTGAGCAACCTTGACGGAACCATCCGGGGTCGAGAACTCTGCCCAGGGCAGGGACTTGTCGGTTTCGGTGAGACTATGCCGCTGAATCGCGACGTTCTTGAGCCGAGGAGGTAGCTCAGCTGTGGCGCCCCAGTCTATGCTCGTGGGCTTTTTGGAGGGTGCGAGCCTCGCTGCCTGTGCGTCTTGTCCGTCGATGCGCCACTGGTTGAGTAGAGCGGTAGCTTCGTCTGCCATGACTATCCATACCTCGAGGAGTCATCCAGGGCTCCGGCGAGGGAGGCTTGAATGTCAGGATTCTTGGGGTCGAACATGCCCTTGTTGAGATAGCTCTTGATCTGGGTGGGCTCGAAAGCGATGTAGGAGTCCCCACCACCCTCAATGATATTGCGGTAGACGACACCGTCGTAGCCTTGAGCTTTTAGCGCTGCTTTGGCTTGTGCACCAAGTTCTGCGATGATGCGCTCACGTAAATCTGATTCTGTGTAATCTTCTGCGAGACTAAGAGCTTGGTTGTTTACATCTTCGCGGAACTCAATGTCAGTATCGTATTTTTTCCAGGCAGCGTCTATCGTCTCATCTGTGTAGTCAAACTGACGCCAAAAAGTATCTTCTATTAAAGCGTCATCGTTGATTTTTTGCCTTTTCGCTAACTGGAGTAACCCTTCCTCGGTCATTCTAGCCGGGTTTTTAATAGATAAGTAAACGGGGTAGACTCGTCCTGGGGCGTCTGTCTCTGATCGAAGTCGCTGCCACTTGAGACCACCGATTCCGGCAAATGTGTCTGCTACATGGGGGCTCGTCGCAAAGTGAGCCCCCATGTAGGCGTTTGGATCACCCGAGCCAGAAAGGATTGTCGCCTCGTCTACGTCTATCCAGGGAGGCCCCTCTACGGAGAACTCGCTGAAATCGACTTTTGCAGTTGTGCCATGGTAGACGACCAACGGCTTTCCAGCATCGTCTACCACTGCCGACTCACCGAACCACTTCTGGAAGTAGGGAGAGTTTGTCCCCATCTCCTGCCACAGCCGCTTGGCCTCGGCAGCCTCGCCGAGCATCTGCTTGGCCGCAGTCTGGGCAGCCTGGTCGCCTTCCTGGGCAGCCTTGAAGGTCTCGGTGACCTTGGGCGCGATTGTGGTTGGGGGTGAGGGGAGGTCGCGCACCCCTTCGGCGGCTGATCGAGCGCTCACTTTCGGGCCGAGCTTTGTTCGGACTGCCGCTTTGTGCGCTCCGGCAGAGACACCCAGCTCGTGTGTCGCCTTCATCACCTCGGCAAGAGCGTTGCGGTCCTTCAAGCTTACGCCGAAGACATCGGCAACAGCTGCGAGGAGCTCGTTCCAGACTGTCGTGATTTTGCCGCCCGTGGTGGGGATCTCGATCTCCTTCAGTATCGCCTGGAACTCTGGATTGGAGAACGCTTCTGCGACGAACTCCTCAGCGTCCGTGAATCCGTATTCGCCGAGAGCGTGGGGTGAACCCTTCCAGCGAGGATACTGCACGGGACCGACGCCGTACTTCTCGAGCGGCACCCCCTTAGGAGACATACGAGTCGAGGTTATCCGGGTACTTAGTATATCTTGTGTCTGCTTATAGATTTCTTCGATTCTGTCGGCAGCAGCGAGAGCGCGTCGACCTTCTGCGGTGCTCTTCAAAGAGCGCAAGATCTCGGGTATACCTGTTCGTCCATCATAGTTGGCTTCTCCTCGGTTCATTTTGGCGGCGTGGAGGACCCGAGCGGTGCCCCCATGTAGCAGCTCATGGATAACTGTAGAGAAGCCCTTCAGGTGACGTGTTTGGTTTATGACGACGACGTCGTGATTAACGCTATACCAAGAGGTGCCCCGTGCTAGTTTCCTCTTCTTCTCGTCCGCCAGGTGTGCCGCCACGCTACGAGGCAGGTCGTCGAGGGTGCCGAACACAGATTCACGATACTTGGCTGGCGCATCAACGACTCCTTCTACGTCGTTGACGACATGGACGGGTATATCGTCTACGCCGGGGAAGCCTTTGAGATACTTCGCGACGGCGACTTCTGGGTCTCCGCGCCCATACATGCCTACATAGACCAGCTTTTGGGGTTGTTTGATTATTTCGTCGAGTAGGGTATTCGAGTCGGTCACCATGTAGCGGGGGCGGGGATCTTGGTCCCGGTACGGCGTGGGCGATTCATCTATATACTCCGTCTTCGTTTTGACTGTCTGGGTGATCCAATCATCGGCTTCGTGGTACGGCTCCCAACGCAGGGAAGCCTCCCACGGATCGCGGGGCTCGTACTTAGGATCGCGGAGCACATCGGGCGGTGAGGCACGAACCGCCGCCTCGGCTACGGGTGCGGCAGGCGCTGCTTCTGCGCTTCTTTTTAACTCACGGTATTCATTTTTAAGCATCGCTCGCTTGAATCCGTAAACTCCTCGACTCGGCGGAACTCCGGTCCGAGAACTGGGGAGAAGCGGCGTACCATCTACTGAGATACCTGTGCCGAATGTGACGAATCTGCTTCCGTCTTGCCTCTTGACCATAAGCTGTGTTGTTGGTTTGGCTCCTTTTGCGGGAGTCTTGTCGTATGGGGGAAATCGGTCTACTGGACCAAGGACTTGAACTTGTTCGTCGCCGAATGCTGCCTCGACTGGATATTCGCGGGTGTGCATTTTATCGAGGGCCGCGTCTGCTTGTTGCTTGTATTCGGCTTTGGTCGCCTCATCGAGATCTTCCCAGTAAGTGACGCCCGGTTCGCGTGGTTTTGCTCTGGCTTCGAGGAACTCATCCCAAGAAGGTAGCTTCTTGGCTGCACGCGCGGCAGGCGCCACCTCGGCTGCTTCCCTCGCAGCTTTGACGATGGGCCCGACAGGCGGTCCGACAACTGCAGCCATGCCGAGACCTGACAGGGCAGCCATGGCTACGTCGCCTTCCTCGATGGCTTTGTTGAAGTAGTCTGCGTCGATGGCGTATCCGAGGGACGGGCTTGCGGCTCCCCCGAGTACTTCAGTCCACGCCTTTGCGCTGGGTCCGATCTCGAACTCTCCTTCGAGACCATAGCGCTTGGGCCACTCCCCGGGCGGGCGTTCGTCGAGGGGCGTTGCCTCTACCGATTCACCTGTGGTGGCTCGTCGATAGTGCTCTGGGCTGGCGTAGACACCCTCGGGGCCGGGCGCGTCTGCGACGGAGGGCTCCTCGGAGATCTCCTTCTTGCGCGACTCCATGACGGCTCTCCAGGCGTCTCGCTGCTTCTGCGTCATGTCCGGGGGCTCTTTCACCGCACCGCTGGGGCCCGGCAGGTCCACTGCTGTCGGAGGCGTGACGCGCTGCACCAGATTGCCGTACTTGTCGTAGACCTCACCCTCCTGGCGCGGCCTCTTGTAGCGCCGAAGGTCTGAACGTATCTGGTCGGCTTGTTCGCTGGTCAGCCCGGGGGCACTGTCCCACTCCGGCCTTTGAGCCAGAGTTTCGGCTGCGGCTTCGCGGCGAGCATCTGCGAACGCCTTCTCCTCTGTTTTCTTCGCAGGTACGAATGGCTTGACCTCTGCGTCTTCCTCTTTCGCCGCATCTTCGCGCAGCTTGCGAAGTCGCAGGTCGAGGTCAGGGGTCAGGCCATAGGTGCTCACTTGGCGCCTCTGTAGCGAGGAGTGATTTCTCCAGGCCTCACATCCATCGGGGAGACAGCTTCGCAGGGCTGATCCGTCTCGTACTCGCCCTCGGGCTGAAAGTGCCTGTCGTAGTCCTTCAGGTAGAAGCGTCGTCGGTTGAAGCTTCGAGAGGCCCCTCCGGCTTCTCGGTGGGAGAGCACCGTGTAACCCACGGTCACTCCAGGGAGACGGCTACGGGGAGGCTTTGTTTTCGTCGGAGCGAGCCATGAACTCTCACGCACGTACTCCATGTTCTCGATAGGCATGAGCCAGATCACTTCGGATTCTCTGGGGTTGACGTTCATTACTGTCTCCGGGGTTAGGTGACTGTCCGGCCTGCCCAGCTGAAGCAGACTCGCATGGATGCACACTTGAAGTTCCAGGCCTGGCAGTAGCCGAGCTCTCCGCCCTCGATGGCTCGTTCGGGGTCACCCTCTCCACCGAGTCCGGTCTCGATGCACTGGAGCATCTGCGGAGTCTGGATGAAGAAGGTGCAGCCCTCGCAGCGCATCGACATCACGTTGTCGACGGTGTCGTTGAACTTCTGGGCATAGATCTCCCAGAACGGCAGGTTCTCACCTACGTCGTCGAGCTGTGGATTGACGGGACCGTACTTGGCTTCGTCGATGGCTTTCTGACGATGCTTCATGTTCAGGACGATGTCCTGCGTCACCCGAGGGCACCTGTCCGTCTCACGGGCGTCCCGCTTCGCTCGGTCGATGATCTCGTGTGATGTTCTCGCCACCTATCCCTCGTATTCTTTGATCATGGCTTGGATTTTCTCCCAGCCAGCTTTTTGGTCGAGAGGGGGAGCGAGCTCTGGCCTGAATACCATTGTGGTGCGCAGGATTTCGGGGTCGATTCCTCGGTCTACGGCTTGCGCGTAGTCGATGCTGCCGTCGAGGAAATCAGCCAGGTCTTGCCCCTGCTTCTGCTCCGACAGGATCTTCTCGGCCATTTTCATGGCGTCCTTGGATCGGTCCCCTGCGCGGATGGCCTTGAACACTGCCTTGGCGCTATCACCGAAGACGGGGAGGAACCCGACTCCAGCCATCACCATTCCGAGAGTGTCGTTGCTGCGGATTGCCGTGGCGAGGTCCTTGACGTCGATGGCGACTCCCGCAGGTGTGGCTCCCGCAGCAATCTCGGTAGCAACCTTCGCAGGACCGAGTTCCACCGGTCCCGTGGTTCCATGTCTCGTCACTCGCGTCTTGAGAGGCTCGGCTGCCTGCGCTGCCTGGCTGCTTGCGACAGAGGCCTCCCAGCGCCCCTGCTGCTCTGGGGTCATCTCTGGACGCTTCAACGTTGAGCCGCCGAGACGTATCGCCTCTTCGTCCTGGGCCGACCGACGCATCTGGTTGATCTTGTTGTCGGCTTCGTTCTTCAGGTTCAGGTATTCATCGGTGGGCATGGTGTCCTCTATTTGGCGGGTGCGCCTTCACGGATGGGTGCCCCTCCGCCTGCGGCGAGAGCTTCTTCGGGTGATTCTTCTCCACCACCGCCTGCCAACATCGCCAGCAGTTCTGGCGGGATGCCTTCTGCACCACCTTCACCGTTTGCGGCGACAGCAGCACCACCGAGGGCTTGCTGCTGGGCTGCTTCGGCCTGGGCAGCGGCAGTGGCTGCGACGTCTTCTTCGGGCAGTAGGATGTTGGCAGGTAGTCCGAGTCCGGTGATGAGTTCTTCGGTGAACCGTCTCACATCGACGTTCGGATTCTGCATCAGGAAGGGCAGCAGGTTTATCATGGTCTCGGCGAGAACACTGGGGTTTTGGCGGATGGGGTTGTAGCTGACCATGGAGAAGCTGACGTCCACGTCGTGGATGTCGGGCAGGTTGACGGTCGCCCAGCGACGGTTGCCCGCGACCCGGACCATCTTCTCTTCCTTCATGTACTTGCGGCACAGGTAGAAGGCCTTCTCACCCACGCTCTCGAGCGCAGCGTTGACATGACCCTCGCGGGTCGCCAACCTGGTCCGCATCTGGGCATCGATGATTGCCATCTCGGTAGCCGTCCTGGCACCTGTGACCTGACCTCGTGCAGCCTCGGCCAGGGCGCTGATGAAGGCGGCATCGTCTTCCTGTCGAGCCGTGAACTCCTTGACGCCCACAGGGGTCTGGGGCTGAGGCATCTCGTAGAACAGGGTCGCCAATGTGCGCAGGGCTTCGCTGTTCTCGGGGCTGATTCCGATGAAGCTACCGCTGGATGCCTCGACGGCCTTGTTGAGGTCCTCTTCGCTGATGCGCCCAGAGTCGTAGAGGATCCTCGGAATCATCAGGTAGACGATCTGCTTCATGTGTGTGAGCAGGTCGTTCACGGTCTCCTGTTGACTGAGGACGAGCTGGACCTCGCTCAATCCCAGACAGTCCACGCCCGACTGGTTCAGTGAGAACATGGAGTAGGGGATGTAGTCGATCTCGTCCTCGAGCACGATGGTGTCGGCCTGTTGGACGTAGTGCTGCACGATGTTGTGCTCGCGGTCGTAGTACTCCCAGACGGTGACCCACTGGAACGCATCACGGACGGAGTTGGCGTTCTTCTGGTTGCTGCCGCCCAGCATCCACGAGGGATAGCGGTCGGGCTGGATGTCTCCCATCCGGTCGATCTTGTACATGCCTGACTCGACCCGCTTCTCGAACTCCGACCAGGGAAGCACGGTGGCCTCGAGCCAGTAACGAATGTCGTCCACGTCCCGGACGGTCAGGTCGAAGAAGATGGCGGACGGGTCGACGACCTTGATCAGGGGCCGGTCGAGGGTCTGGCTCCAGCCTGTCTTGAAGATGCCTCGCTTGCACAGCACCGCATCGATGAGCGCCGTGGCGGCACGGCTCCGCATCCGGTTGGTATCGAAGATGTACTCCAGTAGACCGTTGACTGCGGGGAGCGCCTGCTGGCTACGCGGGTTGCGCGGGGTCGCCGCGACCTGGGGGTTCGGCCCGAGCAGTGCACTGATGGCTGTGTCCGCGATGGCGTAGATGAGGTTCTTGCTGCAGAGCATGCTTCGCAGCTGGCTCGTGTCGACGAGTGCGCCCTCCGAGGCCTGGTTCCAGAACTCGCCACGGTAGTAGCGACGAGCCTTGTCGAAGGACTGCTTCTCGTATTGGTCGTAGTACCGGCGATGGCGGTCGATGAGGCTCGATAGTTTCGGAGTCAAGGTCTACTCCTCGCGAGGCGCTTTCGCGCCACGAATGTGAGCAATCTTCGGAGCTGTCCCCATCGCGGAAGCCCGCAGCCCTTTAACATCGACCCCAGCCGCGACGTCACGAGGCGGGAGGCCCCATATGTGGGCTACAACATCGTCAAGTAGTGTCGCTGCGGGAAGCCCGTAGCGCTCTGCCAAGCCTTTTTCGTTGGCGAGACGCCGCACATGGTCCATGTAGGCTTGAACCTTATCTGGGTTCCAATCAGGCGGCGGAACTTCAGGAAGCTTCTCTGCAGACGCAGGCGAAGGCGCTTGCGTTCTAGCCTCGGTTTTCATGTTGTGGATGATCTCGTCAGGTGACTGCGTGTATTTGGGGGACATCACTACATCCAGTTGCGGGGAGGGGGCTTGAAGGGGTTCTTGCGCTGATTGCGGTTGTGGCGATTGTACCGGTCGAGGTCCGCGATTGTAAGCTGACCGGGATGCCGCTCATTAACCTCTTCTAGGTTATCTGGCGTGAAGTGGCGACGGGACAGGATGTCGGCAGCCATGACAGCGGTTCTTGCGCGGTCGAAGTGGTGGGTCTCGCCGTCGAGGCCCTTCACTCTCTTCTTGCGCGAACCATCGTAGTTCAGCAGCTGGTGGAGCAGTCCCCTGGACCGGAGCTCGATGTCTTCCTGTCGGAGCATCCGAACCAGGCGAGCCTCGGCTTCCTGAATCCGCTTGTCGGTGGCGTACCAACCAGGATGGTTGCGGTTGGTCCACAGCAGCTTCTTGCAGCCGCCGTCCTTGAGCAGGGCGATACAGGCCGTGGCGTTGGACTCCACGGCGAGCAGGGCACCGTTGTACCGGGCCTGGACCTGCAGGAGTCGTCGGGAGAACCGGTCCGGTGGTTCTCTGTCCTCCCAGAACGCAACCTCTCTCCGCGTGATGGCGTTCCAGACAGTCAACGCACTCTTGTCGCCGTCTCCACCGAACCCCGCAGGGTCTGCAGTGATGACGTACTTGTCCCTGGGCTCGGGGGCGTCGATCTCTCTGCAGCCGGACAGGGCTACTGGAGGATCATTGACCGCACGTGCCAGGAGAGGCTTCAGTATCTCTATAGGCATAACCGGTGCGAAGGCGCCGAGCCAGCCATCATAGGGGTCTGAGGGGTACTTACTCGAGAAGAGTCTGGAGTCCCCTGCGAACTCGGTCTCGAGGGCGAGTCGGCGGAACGCCAGGTTGTCGAGAACCATGCCCGGGTGCCTCGACATGTATGTCTTTTCTTCTTCGGTGGGGACGAAACCGGCAGGGCTGACTCGACAGCTGGGGTCGTGCCACCACTCGAGGAACAGAGAACTGAAGCGACCTCGCCCCTCGAGAGAAGACTGCCACATCTGCTCATGGTGACTGCCAGATCGTCCCGGCGTGGACTCCAAGATGACGCGGGCGTTGGGCCGTTTGTTCAATGTCGGGAAGATGTTGATCGCGGCTTTACGCTGCCACTGAGCTTCACCGAACTCGGTGATGACGAGGCGGTCGATGGAACGACCGATGGCAGGACTGCGTCCACCTGCAGTCAGGATCTTGATGGCGCCTCCGTGACAGAAGTGAATCTGGGTCGCACCAGCCTTGCGCCCATGAGCCAGTGGCATCTTCACGTCTTCGGGGAGTCGGTGGTAGGCAAACAGGATGCGCTCGAAGATGTCTTCAGCGGTGTCCTGGCGCTCTGCAATGAGTAGGCCCTTGATGCCGTTGAGGTACATACAGTCACGCAGCAGGAGCATGACACTGACGGTTGTGATCTTGGCCTGCCTGAACTTGTTGACCATGACCCAACGGTGGCTGCCGATAGAGTTGAGGAACTGCATCTGCGTGTTTGTCGGGTTCATGTAGCCCATGGACTCATCTTCTCGGATGATCTGACACATGCTCACGAAAGCAGACGGCGTGGAGAACATGGCTTGTATCTTGCCCATGTGCAGGCCGGGCGCTTCAGCGAAGTCGGCACCACCAGACACACTGGTGCCTGTCACAGGCTGAATCAAGCTGCTCATGATGAGATGGTATCATGGAGTTAAGGAGGAAGCACTGTGTGCGTAGTCTTTCCCTCTTGGGTATAAAGAGGTACAGTTTCTTGCAGGAGCCATCATGGCAGAGAAGTGGATCAAGGGCGCAATCAAGGAGCCGGGTGCTCTGCGTAAGTCCCTGGGCGTCAAGGAAGGCGAAACCATTCCCAAGGATCAGTTGGCCGAGAAGAAGGCTGAACTCGAGGAGAAGGCTGAGGGAGACAAGACACTGACTCCTACGCAGCGCAAGCTACTTCGACAGATCAACCTGGCGCAGACTCTGGCCGGAATGAAGAAATGACATCTCCAGCAGACTTGTCGGCACAGCAGGTTCAGGAAGAGAACCAGGCACTGACGGATGAACAGCGCAACATGGTGAAGATGGCGCTGGCCGAGGAGGCGCAGCTCGCTGCACAGGCGCAGCTGCCTCAAGTGTCCGCTACGGAAGAGACGTTGACAGGTGCGGGCAAGACGCTTTCGTCGGCGGCAAAGGGTGCGCAGATCGGTGCCGCGCTCGGTACAATCGTCCCTGGAGTGGGTAATGTCATCGGGGGTGCGATTGGGGCCGGTGCGGGTCTCATTGGTGGAGCGGCTGTTCGGGCCGCGCAGAAGAAACGCGGGTATTAATTCCCAGAGGGTCAAAAAATAGACGCTCACCCTTGCGCCGATAAATCCGCCGTGTAAAGATAAATACGCACCCAATGGCGCGGGTAGCTCGAGAGAGTCCGTTGATAGACGCCACGGGCAGGCAACCACGCATTTCCTGACCCTTTCTCAGGCTGAGCACTTCTTGGTGCTCGCCCGGAGTAATAATGTCTATCACGACTGAAGTTCTCAACACTACGTTTGCGGACCTGAGGGGGCCCCTGGTCAACTCGTTCGTTCGCAGCAATGAGCTCTTCGACGCATTGATGTCCAAGGCCCGTATGCCCATGGAAGGCGGCTCATATATCGAGCGGACTTTCTCGGGTGGTGCTCCTGCACGCGGTGTCGGCATCTACGTCGGCGACGAACTCCTCAACATGACGCGACGTCAGCAGATCAAGAAGTATCAGGTCGAGCCACATCGCCTGGTGGTTGCTGTCAACATCCCCAAGAAGGAGTTGATGTTCAACAGCGGCAAGCTGGCTATCGTGCGCCTCATCGAGGAGTACCCAAAGACTACAATGGACGCCGCTCAGGCCGACATCAACGCCTACATCCTGACAGGTTCCAGTCGCGGTCTGGTCTTCCAGACTGCCGAGCTCCGAGGCCTCCTGACCCTCAACGGTCAGATCTCCTCGGGTATCGGTACTGGGGTCACCAACGGACTTCTGGACTTCTCGACTCCAGCTACGCAGACGGACACCGTCCAGAACGTGGCCAAGTCCAGCAGCTATTTCCACTTCAACAACTACGGTGCGATCACGGCCTTTGCCACTGACGGCATGGCTACGCTCCGGAAGACGTACCGCAAGTGCGCGCACTACGCGGGTGGAATCGGCAAGGGTCCTGACCTGTGCATCATGGATGACGACACCTACACCAACTTCGAGGAGAGCCGTCTCAACCTCGTGCGGGTCAAGGTCGTCGAGGACAAGACCGAGAAGTCCAACATGCTTGGTCTCGATCTCGGTGTCGCCAAGGTGTACAGTTCCATCGACCTCGACCGGAGTCTGTTCACGACTCCTGCCGACGTGGGTGTGACCTACATCCTGAACACCGACTTCATCGAGTTCCCGCTCCACGAGGCTCCCCAGATTGGAGAGTTCAAGGAGAGGGTCGGAGATCAGGACGTTGTGACCTCGATCTTTTCGATGCAGGGTAACCTTATCAGCACGAAGCTTCCTGCCCAGGGAGTGGTTGCTGGTGGCTCGGCTTAGGAGGCCCTCATGTCATACGGAAACCAGTTCAAGTCTGAACCACTCACTACGACCTACACCACTGAGCAGTATCCTCTGGGTACGATCTTCGTTCAGCAGGCGGATGAAGTTGCTGCGGCGACTCACACTGACGGCACAACCTCGTTGGGCCTGAAGGGTGATCGCACGTGGATGTTCGTGCAGGCGGGTGTGGCCGTCAATATCTACGACGCCTGCGTCATCAACGCAATCGCAACGCCGCTCGTTGTGAAGCCTACGGATGCCGATGGCTCTGCCAACTATCTCTTCGTTGGCGTTGCGCAGGGTGCAATCGCGATCAACAGCTACGGGTGGATCGTCGTCCGAGGTGAGTGTGTTGTCAACGGAAATGCTAGCATCAATGCCGGGCAGCTGCTCGATACACATGGTGGATCAGCGGCTGGTCTGCTCGATGATGACACTACTGTGGCCCAGCTCGTCGGGCGCGCTCTCACGGCTACGGGTACTCCGGTTGCCGCGACTGTGGCTGCTCGGGTTCCCCTGCTGTAGATAGCCTCGAAGCTACCTGCGTGCTACACTGGGCACCTGAGGGGGCAACCTTTCAGGTGCCCAGTCTCGTCTTGGAGGCGTGAATGGATGTATCTCTCGGCGCGCTAAGAGACCGCCTCTTCAGTTTTCGTTCCTGGGACAGCTCTGGTTCGACGCTGAACAAGCGAGTTCGTGATGCGTTGAACACTGCCCTGGACCGGCTGGCTGGTGATGTGCCAGAGGCCCTGGTCCCTGACGAGGAACACGTTGTTCTCTACGCGGATGCGCTGGGCACGGACGCGGACATCGATGCGCGGCTGAACTCTACAGCTGACCCTCGCGTGCTCAAGTTCTCTGACTCGTCGTCTGCGGCTACCGCGATCTCGTCTTCATGGACACCCTCGGTCGATGGGACCTGGGATGGTGTCATGCACCTCGAGGTCAAGGACCCATCGGATGTCTGGCACCGTCGCCAGTCTCGTGAGTGGTGGCTCGACAGTGGCTTCTACTACGTCACCATCGACCGTCCGTGGAGGAACGCAACCGACACGTTGATGGAGTTTCGCGCCCACCAGCCCGAGTTCTTCGTGACCGATGATGTCATGGAGGTGCTCGAGCCTGCTCGAATCTGGGATTCGACTCGGCAGCAAGTATGGTCTATCGACACGGCAGGTGCGTATCGCCAGGACATGCTCGACTTCCAGGGCAACAGCAAGGCGCGCCCTTACCGCATGTGGCGAGGCCGGCACTTCCAGATGCCTACGCCGAGAGCCGCCCCGACAGCTATCCTCCCAGAGATAAATCAAGATGCCAAGGATCCTACGCTCGTGTGGGTGGGCCCCGAACAGAAGGGCACGTTCAAGTTCTGCTACACCATCGTGTGGGGTCGACGAGACACCGAATGGCAGGTAGCCCCCGGGGGCATTCAGGACCCTGTCTGGGAGAGTGCCCCCTCTCCTGCGAGCGCTGAAGTTGATAACTCGAATATGAAGACGAGTGGTACGTATGACGGCATTGTTCTCCGCGCCGAGAACATCGACTACATGACGGACTTCGACCGCATTGTGCCTTCCGACGCCCCGGGGACGATGCTCAGAGACCAACGCTCTGGGTTCCGCATCCGGTTCTACGCGGCTCGAGAGAGCTTCGAGCTTGGTGCGTCATCGGGGGCCAGTGGTAGCGGTGACAACAATATCGTCGAGTCGGCGGGGATCTATTACCTGTTGGCTGAGATCGAGCCGGGTAATGCTGCAGGTGTTGTTACGCCGACGACCACGTATGTCTGGACAGGTGCAGCCATTCCAGACTTCTATCGGCCCCTCAAGCACAGCACTGGCTACTACGCATGGAAGGTCTTTCCGCATCAAGATCAGCGGTACGAGCTCGACTTCCGAGTTCTTAGGCTACCTCGCGCGTTCGTCGATGACAGGGACACCGCTCCGATTCAACGTGATGCCGTGCCCGCGTTGCTCGAGCTTGCGCTCCACTACATGTGTCTGCTCGACGGTGTCGATCAGCAAGGTGCACAGATTCACCTTGATCGATTCCAGACTCTCGCGCGTCGATACAGGGCGCGCTATGCCACACCCGGCGGCATTGTCGAACCGGTACCTTTCGGCGGTCGATACTCTCGACTGCAGTACGGGACGTTCAGATCCACGACATAAGCATTCCGCCTTGTTAAGATACTTCCAGAGGTGAACATGACGCGCATCGACTACATCAGCTTCGACCGCCCGCAGGTCGGAGATATCTACCACCGCTACAGTCTCAACAGTCTCTTCGAGGAAGCGATGATCATCAGTGTCATCGGCCCCGCTGATGACCAGGACCAGTGGACGGCAGTTCTCATGACTCGCAACGGAGCTGAGTTCTCGTCTTCGGGCGCGGACTACCGCAACAAGTTCGACTGGGTGCCGCATACGTGGATTTACGATGAGTTTCAGCGCGCATGGATCGACCCGAAGTCCGAGTCTACCGAAGAAGGTGCGCAGGCACAGACGCCCGAGGCGTTCAACCCAGCGAAGATTCCCGGCCCTGTCGAGGGTGAGCGGTTCATGACCTGGCGTGCTCGTGTGCTCAAGGAGATTCCGCTGCTCAAGAACAACAGTGAAGCGAAGGCGATGCTGTCTGCTGTCTGGAGGACTCGGGAACCAGGCGTGTCCGCGAAGTAGCGTACGGGAGTCGTAGATGGCGGGCCCAGCCCAGCAGCAGACTCGTAGACTGGTTGTGCCTCCTGGCGAGGCGCAGCGCTATTACTCGGCTGCGTCTTTGGCGTTCAAGGTACAGAACTTCACGGCAACCCCGGAAGGGACGATCACTTCGGTGCTCGGACCTACGGCATATGAGCCGCTCCGGGACTACTCGGCCCATATCGGGTCGGACTATGTGACGGCCATCTACGCCAGCGATACGCCGCATGGCATCTTCCAGACGAACCTGCAGGGTGGTCTGGTGGACATGTTGGTCATCCGCGCAGGCTCGAAGATTTATCGTCATGCCGGCTGGTACCGGGGCTGGGAGATCCTGCTCACAGGTCTCTCGAGCGAGAATCGTCCAAGATTCCCCGACCAGTTCACGGTTCTCAACGACCTGGTCATCTGGACCAATGGCATCGACCGTCCCCAGGCGATTGCTTCGGACGGCTCTATCGCGAACCTGGGCTTTGCCGAGATCCCTGCGCCTCCTGACACCGCAGGCCCGATGAGTCATCTCCACGACACTGCCAACTTCCCGAACTACTACGGGTACAGCTGGCCCGGTCGCATCGGGACTGTGGGTGATGTGCTCAATGGTCAGAGTGGTTCGCTGTTGTCGGGTGCCTGGTACTACTACCTTCGCTACGAAGACAGCTACGGCAACCTGTCTGCCCCTTCTCCGGCAAGTCGGCCTACGATTGTAGACACGCTGAGTGCGAGCCCCAACACCGGAATCACTGACGCTGAGTTCTACGACGCAGAGCTGGCGGACCTGACTCGGCAGTTTGCGGTGATGCTGCCCGAGGGACCGGACGAGTGTGTGGCGATGCACGTCTATCGGACGCCAGACACCAAGCACGTCAGCACGATTCCCCGGTTCCTCACACGGGTTCCGAACAAGCGGGCGATGACCTACCCCGACAACATGGCGGACTCAGACCTGGGTTCCGAGATGGATTCTGGTGTCGTGGTTCCGGTTTTCCGGGTCATGTGTACGCACCAGGGACGACTCGTCATCGCGAACACCCTGGAAGACCCGGGCATCGTCAGGCGCAGTGACCCGGGGTTTCCGGGCACATTCTCTTCGACGGAGTTCGTCTACCCCGACAGTGGCGGTGCCGAGGTTACAGGGGTCGCTTCGCATGATGGGGCACTCCTCGCGTTTACCGAGAACAGCGTCTACTCTCTGCAGGACTTCTCGGTACCCGTTCCTCTGGCGCAGGGGGTGGGGTGTGTCGCTCCGAGCTCTATCAGGGCGATGGCGAACGGGGCGCTCATCTGGTTGGCTCGAGATGGCTTCTACGCGATGACGGGGGGAGCCATCAGCAAAGTCAGCACCCCTATCGACCGCACGGTACGCAACTACCTCAACCGTGGCCGTCTCGGCATGTCTGCTGCCGCCTATGATTCGGCCAGTGGAGAGTATCGGTGCGCGGTTCCTCCTGCAGGTGAGCAGCACAACACGCTCATTCTCTGCTTCGATGGCGCGCACTGGCGTAGACAGAGGCTGGATCTGCACATTGCAGACTTCACTGCGACGAATGACTGGAGACAGTACTTGTTGGGGCTGGGTCACAAGAAGATTACCAGCAGTGCAAGTAAGCTATGGGACTCTACTCGAGTCGAGACCTATGTGATGGATCGCTCTACGAAGCACGGAGTCACCACGGCGGAGGACATTATCTATCGCTCTGCGTGGTTGCGGGGCGACGAACTCGGTTTACTGCCCATCAACGTACGCTCTATGTTCGTAGGCATGATCGATGCCTGGAACGACGATGTGACTATCAAGTTCTACCGCAACGGCTCCTGGGCTGAGCATGTCTCGATGACGGACCTCAAGTCGATTGGGGTCAACGATGACTCGGGTGTGGTGACTGATGTTGCCGGGGCCGCAGTGCTTGGGACGTCCAAGGTGCATGATCCCAGGCTGTTCTGGCGTCAGATCCCGGCAGGGCTCGAGAACGTCAACTCGTGGGCATTCGAGATCTCGGCGACTCGCCCGACTCGCCTGCACCTGGCGTCGTTCGCATTCGACATCAGTGCCGCCACCAGTGGAAGTGTGAAGGGCCGCATCCCGCTTCGCAGTGATACGTAGGTGACAGCATGAGTTACATCTTCCCCAAGCGCAGACTCCGCGACAAGGACGTGCTGGATCCGACCGAGCTGAATGAGGACGTTGCGCCTGCGGCAGAGCTCTACTCGGGAAAGCTGAACCAGCACAACTTCGAGACCGGTATCGAGCCGACTATCGCCAGTGAAGCCTACTGGAAGGTCTACCATCAGCAGCAGCACCAAGCTCCTGGGTGGAACACTTACAACAGTGGTACTAGGATGGACGAAGATCGAACCAACGGGATGCAGATCCCGAATGACGGCAGCTGGGCTCCAGTCGACGACATCACTCAGACGCTGACAACAACAAGCTCCAACCTGTGGATTCTCTCACAGGCACAGTATTTCTGGGTGGGTTTTCAGCTAAACAGTGGTGTCGCCATCCCTGGGTCCGCCGTAAGGCATGCGCACAGTCTTGGAACAAGACCCGCTCGAGTGCAGTTCGCGATTCGGGTCAACGGGAGCATTGTCGAGGGGACCACGACAGGTAAGTCCGATGTCTATGAGACGGTGCCTCAACCTTGGAGACCCACAGACAATAGCCGTACTTTGTCTGATGACAAGGCAGGACCGGGCTCAGACTACACAGAGGATACAACGGCTCTCGGCCCTGAAGTTTTTCCTGTCCGTGTGATGGCGGTTTATCCGGTGCCCCCAGGAACGCACACGGTTGAGATGGTCTGTCGAAGACTCGCAAGAACTTCAGACGTAAGCCCTTATGCGATGAAAGATCGAGTTTACATTTATAACCGTCAGCTTGCTGTGGTCGATCTTCCGACATACGCAGCTGCGGCGACGACATTCTCTTTCGTAGACGCCCCCGCGTTTGAGGCGGAAGATGTAGTCTCTGCCGAGTCTCTGGGGACTGACCGCATCGACGCGGTAAGAGAGAAGCTCAATAGTGTCGAAGCAGGAGCGGCTGCTCGAGGTGCTTTCAACCACTATCACTTGCCGTCGATGATGGGCTCTGCGACTCAGCAGAAGACGCAGCCGACATCGGGATCACTCAGTGTAGGCATGAAAGCTGGGTACCCGGGATTTGGTCAGAGTGTGTTCTACCCGGACAGTTCCGACCCAAACATGGGCTGGATGCAAGTCAGTGATGGTGCAGGTACGTATCTCCAGAGCGATGCCATCACGATTACCGAGGACTCCACACTTATTGTTCTTGGAAATGTGCAACTGTTTGATGTCGGGGGCACTAAGCAAGCAGTGGATTCGCTCGCTTTTAAAAAAGCGTATGGGGCATACGCCTGTTTTTGCCTTGGCTATAAGAAAAGTGGTGACGCGGCACCAACGATTGCACGTGCCACGGAGTCTTATATCAATTCGTTCAACACTAGCTGGGGAGACTTGGCGATCAACCCTGGATCTTACGATATTTCTGGGAGTGACGAGTACACTGGCCCTGCTTTGAGCAACGGCGCAGAGTGTGTCAACGTACCGTTGATGTGGGTCATGAAGTTCGGCCAAGGTGAGACGTTCAGTTTCAGCGATGCTCTGGACTACATCACGATTTTCGGATCGAGTCGGATAGACGGGTTTCACTCTGCAGCGAATCTACCCGATGTTGAAATAGGTCGAGCGAACTTGATTGTCCTTCACTTGAAGAAGGGGAGTTGACGTGGCTGGAATTCCTACCTCGTACACGTACACGGATGGCAGTGAACTCGACACAGACGGCCACAACACGAATGTGTACAGCACGGATTCCAGTGGTGAAGGTATCATGTCAGAGGCGAATGGCGGCCTCGACGGAGCAAATCTCGACGCTGGATTCAAGGTCTACGCCGAGCACATCCAACCAGGTGAGGTCACGCAGGCTGCGCAGGAAGCGCATGTTGAAACCGTCGACTGCTGGCAAGATGTTTTTGCCCGCGCACCAGCGCAGTCCAACGATGTAGTCACAGTCACCGTAGACAACTGCGTACCTGTGCCGGGTTGCGGCATCAGGTTCTATCAACCGTACGCAGCCTCATACGCCCTGCTTTCGTTTTCGTTCTTTGTCTCGAATCACCGAGCCATCACAGGGACGAATGCGGGCTCTCCGTCTGAGCCTGTGTTCAGTCTGGATTCAAGCGACGGACTTCTCCGCATGGGCGTTTTCGCTTGTCTCGATGGTACCATAATCGACCACACACGTCGACGTCTTCCCAAGACGAATGCGATTTATGGTTACTCTGGTCCTGCACTCTTGCTTCCGGGTACGACAGGGGAAAAACGAGCGTCTGTCTGGTATGATATGTGTCACCTCGAGAGCAGTTTGAGCAAGGGCTACCATGACCTTCAACTGTATCTTTATATGGAAGAACTCGACGCTTCTCAGAATCTTACGGTGTCTCGCGGAAAGAGTGTTGAGATCGTTGCTCGATTCTATCAGCGATGTTCCTTCGGAGTTCGTAGTGCTCGGGTCTTATCCTTCCTGTAGAGTTATACTGATCTACGAGGTGTGAGATGGCCGATAATCCTTTAACCGGTGCCACGATACAGGAACCAGAAAAAGACGCTGCGACGGGCGGAACCGCCGCGTTGACAGGTGCCGCTCCTGCACTCACTGCATTGGGCAAGAGTGCCTTAGATATTGGCAAGGTAGGAGCCGCACAGGCACTGGCTGCTGCCCCCGCGTACTTCTCCAAGCCTGCTCGTGAGTCTCGTGCAGAGTATCGGGACCTTCTCGACGCACAGAAGGCGGGCAAGCTCGGCTGGACGCCCCAGCAGAAGCGCCAGATGATGGGAGAAGCTCTTCGGGCGAGTCAGGCTTCGACCAAGGACATCGAGGCGAAGCTTCGACGCGAAGCGGCTGCGCTGGGTGGTACGGGTCGGTCTGGTCGTCCGCAAGAGGTTATCGCGAAGATTGCCAAGCAGGCGCTGGAGGTCATCCCCCAGGTCGCTGCCAAGGCTGAACTTCTCTCGCAGCAGCAGACCAAGGACCTCACAGGCAAGATCAGTCAAATGACGGAGTCGAGGCGCAGAGAGCTCAAGGAAGACTTGACTCAGGGAATGGCGCTGGCGCTGAAGGAAGGGGCGCCTACGACCAAGGAAAAGGCGGAGGAATACGCCAAGTTCAAGGCTGTACTTGATGCGTTAGAGGCCCAAGAGGCAGAGACTGCATAGGGAGTAGCGACGATGAGCTTCTGGGACGACTACATGTTGATACACGGATGGTCGGCCCGGAGTGCGTCCACGCCCACGAGTGAAGCCGAGCACCTGAAGTTCGAGGGTGTTCTTGTCACTCAGCTTGCTAACTTGGAGAAGGGCATCAACACAGCCTTCTCACATGAGCGCATCGCGCAGTTGAAGGCTGGGGCGAAGATTCGCGCCGAACGTATCCGGGCCGAGACCAATCTCGCGAAGGTCGATGTCACTGACCGCAACGGTGTTCGCAGTGCCATGGCTCGGATGCACTCGGCTTTGGTCAGGACACAAGATGACCTCCAGAAGTCGGCGACACATAGGAATGAAGTGCTTATCAGCGCGTCTGTCAATGCGGGTCGACGGGGCATCGGTCCCGGCTTTGACGCATTTTTCAACGACAAGTCTGGAACAGCCGCGTCTCCGGGCAGTCGATTGCGTACGAATGAGACGACGGCGACGTGGGAGACCCTCATCGACCGAATCGGTGACGACAAAGTCAGAATCACCGAAGACGGAGGCATCGAGATCGCTGAAGGCACCGGGATGGGCCCCGGCTTGATCGCGAGGATTCAGGATTTCCACAATCATTATCAACGGCTCAAGCAGAATCAGACCACGTTGCTCAGTGACGTTAGGTCAGACATCGCTGAAGTCGACGCTGAGATGGAGACTGTGAGCCGCGACGTGGGAGATGCGGAAGTCGCGGCTGCCCTGGGTAGAGTTCGGTCGATTGCGACAAGAGCGAACAACGCCATTGACGAGTCTCCTGTAGCAAGTGGTGAGATGGCTGCGGAAGAGCTCAACGAGTTCTACGAGAAGACCAAGCTTCAACAGACGCTGATGGCGCGCCTGGAGGATATACAGTCGACGGCTGGGGGAGACCCGAAGCGCGCACTGCTCAAGCAGTTCGTCGGTCGGGACGCAGCACAGCAGTGGGCCAAGGATCGGGGACTGTCCATCGGATACGTCGATGATGCCGGTAACTACGTCGCGGGTCGACACGACATGCGGGCTGCCATGCAGTTTGGGTGGGAAGCCACTCGAGGTGTGGCTGAGGGAGGCAAGCAGGCTCGGTACGGTGTCGGCATGCGCCGTCCCACCGACGAGTGGGTCAGAGTGACAATGGGCTACAGCCCAGAAGACCAGGAGACGTTCCGCCATAGCGATGGCGGCTATGTCATGCGAGACGGTCAACCTGCTACCGAGGCTGAGCTCGCAGAGCGGGGTCTGGTCCCTACGTTTTATCGGCTCGGAAATTCATTCACACAACCACTCGGGATTGTTGATCCGCTTTTTGTCGACAATGAGGGTCGGTGGTATGGGGTTGATGACGAAAGCGGCAACTACGTTCAGATAACGGATCGACGCACTGCAGCCTTCTTCGACACTGAGTACTACGGTACGGATGACGCTGGAAATCCTTTGTACGACAATGAGCCGTTGGCGGCTAAGGAGCCAGTGGTAATTCGCGACAGCGTCACGGAAAAGCTGCGCTATATGCGGCCTGAAGAAGGCGCGAACATTGCAGTTGTAGATGAGAGCGGTCGACCTCTTTTTGTGCATGAAGACATACAGGCTGACGAAGCTGCTCAGCTCGTGCACAGGGACAACAATCTGGAGCGTTTAGACACTCTTCCTGCTACTCGTGAGGTGAGGGGTCGCAGGATGAAGATGCATGGCGCGGACCTGACGAAGTACGGTGCAGGTGCCCGGCGTATTCGTGATGAGCTCACTGGGCGGGAAGAGATCGTCGACATCAACGACCCCACGGTCACGTACCAGGTCACTGCCGAAGAGCCCCTCGGTGTGACGGGCTTTCCCAGTAGCGTCAAGACTGAGCGCGACGTCAGGGTGCGTACCCGTCGAGACGAAGTACGCAAGCGCCAAGAAGAAGCCGAAGCCGAAGTCGATGTCGGTGTCGATGTCGAAGACGGCGGCTATGTGGATGTTGTGGATGGTGTGCCTCAAGAGGATCCTCTTGATGAAGACGCTCCCGCAGAGCGACCAGAGACCTGGCAGAGACGCGCCCTGGAGAAGCTGTTTGGCGTGGTCAGACCCGAGTCTCGCTTCAAGGGTGCTCGCACGGAGCTTGAAGAGGATTGGGAGCCTCCGGCAGAGGATTTTGAGAATCTTCCACTTCTTCCGCCTCCAGGCACAGATATTGATATTGAAGATGAGGCGCCGCCTTTCGGGGATGAACTCGAGGCGTCGAGAGAAGACACGCTTGAGGATCTTCAGAAGCTCATTAATGCGTACAATTACTCAGAAGCCACGCCCATCATCAAGGGCGCGATCAAGAAAGCGCTCGAGGATAAGGTATGGCCCCTTGATCCCGGAAGCGACTTGGCGGTCGCTTTTGCTGAGATTGTCCGCCCCGTCGAAGAACCTGAAGTTGCCGAGCCGTCTGCCGAGACTGAGGTAGCTGCCGTCGAGGAGCCTGCAGAGGAAGCCCTGCCTGACCTCGAGCCCCTCTCGAAGACTGAAAAAGCCGAGCTGTATGGTAAACCAGAAGCGCCTCCGCGAGCGCGGGGGTGGTTTGGTAAGGTACTTGGGCGAAAGGGTATGGGAGAAGCTGAGGTAAGTGAGGACGTTTCTGTGCCTGACTACGACCCAGCACAGGCTGAAGCATTTCGTCAGTGGGTGACACACAAGCACCCCGATAAGAAGTACGAGACGGAAGAAGGCTTGGCGTGGGTACCTCTTCCTGGGGGCGAAGAGAACGCAGAAGACCCGATACTTCAAGCTGCGTGGGCTGACTATGGACAAGAGTTCAAGCGGCATGTTGCTGAAAAAGCTCGTCTTGCCATGCTCGCGAGTCTCGAGGAGCCGTCAACAGTCTCGCCAGATGCTTCGGAAGCACCCCCGCCAGTACCTACGCCAGCGGAGACTCCCTCAGTGACTCAGAGGGAACGACCACTAACTAGGGAGCAGAAGCGTACAGCGAAGGCGGGGGAGGGAGAGCTGCTCAGCGAAGAGGCTCAAGTCACGCCAGGGGAGCCTCTCGTTCCCACACGCTTTGCCAAATTCATGGATCGCCTTGACGGTCTCCCTCGTCCCAAGAAGAAAAAGAAGGAAGGGGAGACGGTAGAGGAAGAGACCGAGCAAGTCGTGGCGGGGAGGCAGTAATGGGAACGGACCAGTATAAAGTGGCTCCTGCAGAATTCGTTGAGCCTTCTACGCTCGGAAAAAGCACAGCGGGACTGTCGGTGGAGTCAGCCGCTACACCGGCCACCACCACACCAGCCGCAGGCACACCAGCCACCGGCACACCAGGCACCAAGACTCGAAAGGTCGAGCCGGAGGCTGTGGCTGCTGCGGCAGAGCCCGAGCTTACGATGGAGCCTACGCCGAAAGCTCTGGAGAAAGCTGCGAAAAAGCACAAAGATTACGAGGAAGGCCTTGTTCGTCTGGGGAAAATCAGAGAAGGCGTTAAGGCAGATCCGCTGTCTTCTTCGGTCCCAGAACTCGGGCGCAAGAAAGTCGAAGAAGAATACGGTAAAATCGTCAAGAAGTATGGTGACGAGGGGCCTCTAGGGATTGCCTTTCCTCCGCTTGGAGAGCCGCCTGAATCTATCGTCAAGGCTGGTGAGCCGCCAGAGGTGGTGGCGGGTAGCGCTGCAACACGTCTTTTCGCAGGCTACGGCGATTACGCAGCTCCCGCAAAAATGGAGGAAGCCGATGACACTTGGCTCGATGCTGACTGGGCGTATCAAGATTTTGGGAAGCTGGGAGAGACGTTTGACTGGGTGTCCGTTCCGCTTGCAACGAAATATCAAATCGCCGTGAATGATCGCGCTGAGTCTTTGATCACGGTGCTTGATCGGATGAGCCGCGCTTCTGGATATGCGACAAATCCTCGATATGCCTCAACAGATCAGATTGAAGAGTTCAAGCAGCGCAGGGCTGCTCTTGAAAGAGAGTTGGGTAGGCTTCGTAGAAATTCTGAGTCTGCAGAGCAGTTTCTCGAGCACATGAGGAAAAACGCAGAGAGAGCAGGTTTGACCAAGCAGTATGAGAGCGTGCGTAAGTCGCTGGCACAACCCGAAATCGCGTCGACAGCAACACCTACGGGAGCGCTTGAGGAGGCACCAAAGGCGGAGCAGGTACCTCCCGCGAAGTCGGCGGCACAGATTTGGACCGCGGTAGAAGGAAAGGGCGCAGACAGTGTGCCGTTGTTGCGCGCGCTTTCCGGGGACCCGGAAAGACTACGCGATATTGCTCGTGTTTACGAGACTGCGTATGGAGAGTCTCTGGTTGATCGCATTCAAGCAGAGCATGCCGAAGCTACGTACCTCAAGTCGACAGGGGCTGAGCCTCGATACTGGGGAGAAGATCCTGTTCCCGTTGAGGCTTTGGGCAAGATCCTTGCCCTGTTGAGTGACGCAGGGGTTTCGTAGTGGCTGAGCCGACGACGGAGACGCCAATCCGCGACATCCCCCCTGTCTCTGAGGAGGTCCTGGGGAAGATCGAGGAGTCGATGGAGCCCGAGATCGACCTCGATGTTGATCAGCTCATCAATACGACGCTGAGAGCGCGGCAAGCGGCGGTTACGAGCCCTGAGTCGGCTCGGCGGCAAGAAGACGCCCTCTCGGAGGGAAAGGAAATCAGCTACCCGAAGAGCATCGGCGCTGTGATCCCGTGGCACGCGAAGAGCCTCGGCCTATCGGAGGATGATCTCTGGCGGGCGGCGCGAAAGCAGGGTGTGCCCCTCGATGACCTGGTGGACCTCGTCGGTCGGAAGAACAAGACCCCCGAAGAGGCCAGGAAGATCGTAGCTGCTCGAGGCGTCACTGCGGTGATGCCCGAGGACATCCGGCACGTCAAGGAGAAGGGCAAGGTCATCCGTGAGGCAGCTGCCCAGAGAACGGCCATCAGAGAGGGAATCGACCTCAATACGGCTCGCCGCAGGTTCATGCCCAGCGCAGACGAGTATGTCATCAGCGAAGCCACAGGCGGTCTCATGGGGACCGAGGCCAAGGGTGCCGAGGACATCGCCCAAGCAGGCGAGTTCGGTCACACGATGGCGCTCATCGAAGAGTCGAAGAAGGCGAAGTCCACAGACAAGGACATGCAGGATCTCATCGAGCTGAGAGAGACGCTCAGTGGAGACCTGCTCGGCTGGTCGAAGTACAAAGACCTCTACGTGAATCAGCGCATGCGCAACCTGGGCCTCTCCGAGCACGGCACCGAGTGGGAGAAGGAGAAGTCCAGATTCGAGAAGGCTGCGCTCAAGGACCTGGCGATGATGAAGACAGCGGGGCTCTGGACAGCTCCCATCTTCGTGCCGATTGGCTTCGACGAACAGGGCAGACTCAATCTACCCTCGGCAGAGAACAAGTCGTGGAGTCAGGCGTTCATGCCCATCGTCGAGATCGTCGGCGTCAACAACGAAGGACAGGTCGTCCTGCGCCAGGAGAGTGGCCTGAAGTGGTTCTTCGAGCTGATGGACACCCCGGAGAAGTTGATTGCGGGGGCTGTCACGAAGAAGGAAACCGAGAGCCTTCTCGACGCGATGAAGCGTGCCGTTGCCGAGCGTAGGAACCTGTTCACGACCCTCGGGGAGTCCGAGGCAGCCAAGGTAGGGGGCAAGTGGACGTCGATACCGATGGGCTTGGTCGGGTTCGGCGCGTCTGTGTTGACACCAGATCTACTGCTGGGTGCTGTGGCTGTGTCAAAGCTCGGCAGCCGTATCCTCAAGTTCAAGGGCTCAGCGAAAGACGCGGCAGAGGCGGCGAGTGAGCTCGGAAAAGTCATCAAGAGCCTCTCTGATGGAGACCCGGAAGCGCTCAAGACAGCGGCAATGCTCGAGGCCAATCTCTTCAAGGACCCGAAGTATGGCGACACAGTCATGCGAGACGTCGATGCGATTGGGTCGGTGCTCGCGAGTACGGCGAACAATGACGACATCTTGTCAGTGGGAGCCAGGGCACTGAACGATCTGCTGCCTTCACGCCTTCAAGGTGAGTGGCTCCACGCACACCCAGCATCTCTTCGAGTGATCAAGACAACCGAAGAAGGCGATGTGCTTACGCGCAGAGATCGGATCTTCGGATTTCACACCAAACGCGAAAAGTTGGAGTCCGCCAAGCAAGCGCTCAATAACCCGGCAACGCGCGCACAGCTACTCGATACAGCTTTTTTGAAGTCGCTCAAGGAAGCCGACTATGCAAAGGGGCTCGGTGAGGCCACTGCGGCGAAGCTCAAGGCGATTCTCGTCGGTGGCCCGAAGCCCGGTCTGATGGCGGACTTTCTCACGGACGCCGAGAAGGCAAAGAAGGCGATTGTCGAGCGGCTCAAGCTGAAGGACGCAAAAGAGGTGGTGGCTCTTGAGAAGCGACTCGATGATCTTGCTGCCAAGGCAGGCGCCTTCGCCGTAGACGAGGACAACTACGTTGCGGTCGGCAAGCTGTTGTCCAGGGTGGAGGACGCGCTCGACCTGAACATCGAGATTCGGGCAGGCGCGCACCTCATGGCGCGGAAGCTGCTCATGGACAAGTTCAATCTCGAGTACACCGAGATTGCGTCGAACATCTACAAGAAGTTCCAGCACTACTTCGAGGTCTCTCCCGAAGGCCACCAGTTCTCGCGGATTCTACAGAAGAACTTCAAGGTCAGCCCTGAGAGAGCCGACCAGTTTGCGCGCATACTCGACGCGAGAGCCGGGATGTGGCAGCGGAAGAACGGGCTGCCCAAGTCGGACTGGTGGAACACCCGGTTCCGTTTCAAAGAGGCAGAAGCGACCAAGAAGCCAGGTGCGCCTGAACCACCTCCCGCAACACCGCCTGTTGCTCCCGTATCACCTACCGCTCCCATAGTGCCCCCACAACTCTCTGGAGCGCCCCCACGACAGGCTCTCCCTGTGGTTGCTGCGAGAGAGTTGCCGACAGGACCAGATGGTCAGGCGCTCAAGTTTGGGTCGCCCCGTGCTCGCATGGATGGACTGGAGCCGACTGTCCTGTGGGACCACATCGGTGGAATGAAGAAGGCCGAAGACGTAGTCGAGTGGCTCACCAAGTACGGTGAGCTCGATGTCACGCGAGAACTCTGCAAGCGGATCAAGGGCCTCATCTCGAAGGACATCAACTTCAAGATCACGTCGAGCCAGAGGGAGAGAGAGCTTCTGAAGCTTGACAAGCTCGGCTCTTATGACGCGAACGGCATAAAGATTTCAGGCGCAGGCTGGACCGATACGGGGCTCACAGAGCAGACTCTTGTACACGAGTTAATCCACGCTGCCACGTCCGCTGCGTTGCAGGCTGGTAAAAGAGAGTTCAAGGAAGGCGGTAACTGGGCTAGACGAGCACGCGCCGTAGCCTATAATGACCTGGATCGTCTCGCCGCCGAGGTCGTAGAGTACGCAAAGAACCAGCTCAAGAAGCCGGATCTCCCGTCGAGCCAAAAAGCTCTCTTCGAGCACATAGCAGACAAGTCTGTCCTGGGCGGGCCTCGTCGCGCCGAAGAGATCATCGCCTACACGTTGACGGATCCAGAGTTTGCAGAGGCTCTGCGGGTCATTCCGGTCGAGGCGCGTGGTGTAAAGCATGCGCTCACTCGGTTCGTCGAAATCATCGGAGACCTGCTGGGCTTGACCAAGGCAGACGAGCAAAATGCCCTGGCCTGGGTCATCGAGTACTCGGAGCGCACATTCAAGGCAGCCAAGACGCGCTTCCCCAAAGAGCTTGGAGAACAACCACTACCAGTCAGGCCCCCAGAGCCGACACTGCCTCCGGTACAGCCAACGCTTGAGCCCGCACCACCAGTGCGGCCAACGCCCCCGGTGCGGCCTATAGACGAGCCGACTCCAGTTGCTGTGACTGAGGCACCGGTAGCGCCTGTAGTCAAGCCGCTTCCAGAGGCTGCTGCAGTTGAGCAAGGCCCGGTGCTCTACGCCTGGACTGATGGCGAGACGACCGTTCATAACTTGACCCGCAGCGAAATGGCTGAAAAGGTTCGGGCGAATACTTCCGGCTTCAACTCGGTGTGGAGTCCGGGCTTCGATAATTGGAAGCCTGCTGAGAAAATACTTGATCAAACAAAAGATGAAGTAAGTGTTCTTGTCAAAGCTGAGCCCGAGCCGACTGCTCCTCCAGTCAAGTCGACACAAGAGCCCGTGCTCAACAAAGAGGGCGTTGCTGTTGACTGGACTTTTGACGGCCAGCTACCGGGGGTTGATCGCGATGCCGGATTGAAGTTGGGCGAGAGAGACCTGACTACAGATCCGTTTGAGTGGAAGGGAGTCAAAGGAGAGACAGACGCAAACCACTTTAGAACCGAGGCGTATCTCCCAGACGACTGGAACTATCCGGGCTCGGACAACTTCAAGGTTGTAGATGATGCTCTGAATAATATCGGTGACTCTAGCGCATGGATAGAGAGGCTCAGAGAGAAGGTGTTGACCTTCCCTGACGACGTATCCTTCAGACTTGTATGGAGGGGAATAGACAAGATTGTCGAGAAAGCGGAAGGGTCTGTTCTTGAAGAAGTAAAGGCTCTTGAAAGGCTGATGCATGGACGCAGTCGTTATGTCATACAGCGAATAGAAGCAGGCCAAGGTCCTCCCCCACTTCTCACACAGCCAGGCGCACGGCGCCGTTACATATACGAGCCGCCTCTGCTCTCGATCCCGCGCAAGGTCGATGAAGACATACCGACCTACTACTCCGAGCTGGAGGAGGTCATTGAGGGACTCAATGATGTGTACAAGGCTCAGCCTGCGACAAGGACGAGAGCCGTCAGCGAAGCCACTCCGATTCTTTACACAAAGAAGTCGAAGGCTGTCCAGCGCGGAGAAGCCAAGGTGGGTGACCCAGTCATCGATCCAACGACGGGTAAGCCTCGACTTCATCACACCTATGAAAGCGTAGAGGTACCTCCCCGGTCGATCAAGGAAGTCATACTCGAAGCTGTGAGGAAAAGTGCCACGCAAGAAGAGATCGAGTGGACCAATATCGAGCAGTTCATCGACGATGCCGTGGCACAGGGCAAGACGTCGATCACCAAGAAAGAGATACTCGACCACCTGAAGAACAACCGCGTCGTCGTAGACGAGGTGTTGGCAGGTGTCATGCCTCCGCGTGTGAGGGCTGTGCAGAGGGCTGTTGATGAGGCGTACGCTCCTGTTGAGCCAATGGTTCGCGACTTTATAGACACCATGACGAGTAAGGGGTTCCTGGTCGAGAACACCTTGGCTCACATGGTGAAGGATAATCCAGATAAGATTTTTGGTGCTTTCGAGTCCTCCGTTGCTGGATTAATCCGTTCCGCTAAGATGGCTGCGATTAGAGCAGGATCCAAGGATTTGAGCACTAATGCTAAAAAGGTCCTGACTCTGTTTGAATCTGGCAAGGCTGATTTGTTTCGCAATCCTATGGGGTACAACCGTAAACAACGGATGGCAGATATTAATGAGGCTTACCGCATCGTAGACTCGACAATCGCAGACGCCGCCACTACTGGAGTCAAGCTGTCTGAAGCTGACCAGCGTTTTTACACGTCTCTGAAAGAGGGGAGAGTAGAAGTAGACCGCCTGAAGCGTGCGGCATATCATGCCGAAGAGTTGAAGCGCTCAGACGCTTTCATGGATTTCGAGTCCGTCAAGGGTAACCTCGATTTACTGGTAAAGGAGCAGAAAATCCCACGCACCAAGTGGGGCACCTACACCCTTGGTGGGTACGGTGACGAGGCGGGATCGAACTACCGCGAAGTGTTGATCACTCGTCCGATGAAGTCGCAGAAGATCCTCGACGATCCCGATGTTCAGCGCCTTTGGTATGGATGGAACGCTTCAGACACACGGCGTAGCGTACCTGACTATGATGAGGTCTGGGATCGTGTTTGGGACCGCTACGACGCGCATGGCACATCGGTTGGCGACTGGTTCAAAAGCCTTCGCAAAGACGAGTTCGGCAGCGCGCAAGGCTCTCACTGGGACACCCCCAACGTCTTGGTTCATATCCGCGCGACTGACCGAGTAGACGAGGCAGGCCGGAAGATCCTCTTCGTCGAAGAGATCCAGTCCGACTGGCACCAGAAGGGCCGGCAGGCTGGATACTCCGCCGAGGAGAACGAGCGGTTGGTGGAGAAACACCAAGATGAGCTGCGTCGAGTTAAGGATGAGTGGGATGCTTGGGACACAAATGAGGGGCCACGGGCTCCACATAGGCGTTGGGGTGGCGAGGAGATGTCCGAGCTCCATGCTGCGGAGCCTGATGTAGGTGCTGTGCAGGATCGATTACGTGCAGCGCAACAAGGCCCGATGCCCGACGCACCCTTCAAGGACACCAAGGCCTGGACGGCTCTCGCGGTCAAGAACATCCTGCGCAAGGCAGCGGACGAAGGCTACGACGGTGTGGCGTTCACGAGAGGCGACCTCGCTAGTGGCTACGTCAGCATGCCCGAGAAATCCGCCAGAGAGTTCTACGACACGATCCTGCCCAGCGTGGTGAAGAATCGTACGAAGGTGCCTCTCGAGACAGTGACCATCGAGGGTTACCAAGTACCCTTCGTAGACCTGACGCCGAAGGTCAGGGCCAAGGTCGAGAGGCCCGCTCCGCTCTTTGCTACGCCACGGGACGAAGTCGTCGAGGACATCATCCAATTTGAAAGCGACGGTAGGGTGATTCTCGAAGCCTTTGAGGGAGCCACGTTCAGAGACGCGGTCCGTGGCATCTCGCGGGTGCTCGTCCGAGACCTGGAGGAGAACGATATCGACACCTTGCTGGGCTGGCTGAAGACGACCGACCCAGAGATGGCGAGCCTGGTTCGCAAGGGCACACGCATCGTCGGAGACACCGATGACATCACCAAGCGAGCGGAAGAGATCCTCGCCGATGCATTCGAGGATTATCTCCGGTCGGGTACTGCTCCTACAGCGAACATCACCAAGGCGTTCACCGCGCTCAAGAACTACGTCGTCGGAGTCTACGCGAAGCTGTCGGGCGACTCTGGTGTCCGCATCAACGACGATGTCCGGAGCGTGTTCAATCGTCTACTGCAGGAGCCCGCGACCGAGGAGCAGGCGTTCTCTCGATTGCTGCGCAACACCAGGGAAGAGAAGCTACGTGAGGCAGGCGACACCGTTGATGTACTTCGTGAGATTCAGAAGGAGATCAACCGTCTCGGTGGTGCGCCCCGCAGTGTCAATGAGCTGGCAAAGGAACTCGAGACCACAGGAAAGCTCGTCATCGACAAGCCCATCATGTTCAACCGAATCGGGGAGGAAACGGGTATCGGCATAGCAAAAGATGGTGTCGTCACCCTGACGAAGAAGGACGTCAGTAAGCTTCAACAGCAGATTTACGAGGAGCTCGTGCAGGCGAGAAACCCTGCCAGCCTCGCTCCAGCCCCCTGGACTCGTCGAGGACACGTCACCGAGGAGTCTGCTGCTGAGATCGTACGCTCATTCTTTCAAGATGACATCGGGCAGGGCACGACACTCACCAAGTTGGTGACCTATTACATCTTCGGCGGAGACGCTTATGCGAACCTCCGTGTGTTCCCTCCCCCGGTTCGACGCAGCATCGAAGGCGCTACTCGCCCTGTCCAGCAAGCCATTGGTGACCTGGTCACTCTGGCGAAAGACGGCGACTACGATAACTTCATCAAGTATTTGACGGGTAAGTCTGTCTCGTTCAAGTCTGGTCGCCCTGTCACTTCATCAAGCATCAACTACTGGGGCGACTCACAGGACTTGGTCAAGCAGCTCTTCAAAACCCTTGACTCTAAACTGCAGGCGCGTATCTCGAAAGGGCTCCTCTACCGCATAACTCGAGAGCCTGGCTTGGTCCTCGCTCCGACTGACAAGCTTGATGAGATTGCTTCTAAATTAGTAGTAAGGTTCGGCGAAGACGTTCCTGTAGAAGCCGTAGACGACATGGGGGAAATTCTTAATGCGTTCCGCCAGAGTGATTTCGGAAAATCCATACTGCTTGCGCTACACAGTGGAGGTCGCCAGGACAACGTAAAGGCTTTGTCGATTATCGAGTCGTTGTTGTTTCATGCGGGAATTACAGCGCGCCAGGGGAAGTCCGCGAGCAAAGTTGACTATGACGACGTGCTCGGGCTCTTGAGGGAATGGGAAAATCCCATGGAGAGGTTCGACAGAGTGCTTCCCGCAGCTTTGAAGACAGAAGGGAAACCTACTGCGGTACACGGTCTCATGATGCTCGGCGGCTACGGGGCAGCCAAGAAGTCCATGGATGACATGGTGCGTGTGGGCGTTGTTGTACGAAAAGAGGTCGGTGAAGCTTTCACTGCGTGGCAAAACGGTATGGAGGTGTCTGAGAAAATAATGCCCGAGGTCATGGAGTACGCTCGGCGTATCGGGCTCAACCCAGTGCTCATGGAGGCCACGGATCTCCTCGGCAAGAAGTCGTACCTGGCGCCCAAGGAGCTACTCAATCGAGTCAACATGGCGCTCAAGCGACTCGAGGTCGGTGCACGGGGGAGAGGAGAGTTGAAGGATATGCAAGATGCCGGGAATTTCTTCTACCGGTTCTTGAAGATCAGGATGACTCGAGGTGCCTACGTCCCCAGGACTCGGTACTTCATCATGAACACCTTTGACCACTTCACGCAGATGGGAATGACTGTAGGCTTCAGGCCTGCCTTCGCCAGCGTGAGTCGTATCGCTGCACAGAATCTACTGGCTCTTCCCCCTATTACTGGAGGCGTACACATACTTCAGAAGACAGGTGTGCTGTCTCCTGACCAGTTCGAGAAGATCAGGCGCGGTCTGCAGAAGTACTCTGACAAGCTCAGCCAGACCATCAGCGGCACCAAGTGGCGGATAGACGTCAACTCTGTGCTCAAGGGAGACGACGAAGTCATTACACTCGCGCACGGGGGCACCACCAAGTACTACAACGCAGCAGAGCTTCGACGCATCGCTGTGGAAGAAGGCATCTTCGCCAGCTTCGACACCCGCGCACTCGAGAGAGTTCTCAGGCAGGATATCGATAGCTTCTTCGATGCAGCTAAGAGAACGGACTCCAAGTTCGTTCAGTTCAATGACGACCTACTCGACATGACTGCGGACATCGCCGAGGCCTGGGCAGAGCGCGAGCGACTCGGCGCCATGATCACCCTGGTCGAGGCAGGCTACGACCCTCGCACGGCAGCACGTCTCACCATTGATGCACTCTACGACTACGCAGGATCCATGTCTGGGTTCGACCGCAGCTGGTGGATCAACATGGTGCTTCCATTCTGGGCCTTCCAGAAGAACGCGAACAAGCACGTGTTCGACATGATGTTCAGCCCATGGGGAGCTTATCGTATGGGCGTCATTCGACGTGCCCAGGAGAGAGGCTCGGACGCACTGTCGTACATCCTCTACGAGGGCATCGTCGACCCATACGGTGTAGACGTCGCGAACCTCGATCCAGAGACGCAGTCTCGGTACTACCTGCTTCGGGCTCAGCTCGAGGACTACTTCGGCGGCCCCGAGAATGTCGACGACGAAGTACGCAAGGCGATGCACATAATCTTCCGAGGTCGTGACCAGATCTTGGAAGACGGCAAGTACTACGAGTTGAGCTCTGTCCTTCAACTGGCTCGACGAGAGGAACTCAAGGGAATGAGCTTCCCCGCGCACACGATTCGTCGTCCGTCGAAGTCAGACCTCAGTACTTGGATGCGAGATCGAAACGTGATCCTCATTCCCCCGGCTGCGAGTGAGACTGTCCGCAAGTTCCAGGCACTCCTCGACCCAGACGAAGTAGCCTTCGTGGTAGCTCTTCCCGAGTCCACGATTGCTGCAGGGATGCGTCACATGGTCTATGGAATCGCGGGGATCATGCAACTGGGTATCGGGTTCGTAGGAGCGCAGGCACTCACACCCGCAGACGAAGCCAAGAGCGCAGTAGAGTACACGTATGGGCCTGCGTTTGAAAACATCATGCTCAACACGTTCCCGGTCAATCGAGCCCCTCTGCTTGCACCTCTCTTGTCCATGGCAGGCATGGACCCCGACATTCCTCCCATGCGCGTATCTCCCATCATTGGTGAGATGCTGATCTCCACCGGCCAGGTCGCCATAAAGAAAATCCCTGCCGAGATGGACCCCTTCGCCAACATCGAAGACCTGATGAAGAGGAATCCCGCGCTGACTCGAGAACAGGCCAAGCGTCTCGTGACGACGAGGGAGGCTCGCTACTACGTGGCGCCTGGAGTCGCTTCTCTGATGCTCGATGTAGCGCCTGCGTTGATCGGCCAAGCGCACCCACGACTACAGATTCTGGCTGCTGCGAGTGAGATCAACAAGCTGTATCTACAGATGCACGCAACCAAGTTCGAGCAATCGACCGAGGATACAGCCTCCCAGGTAGCAGAGATTCTGCGGCGCACTGGAATGCTCCAGGTGTACGAGACCAGACCCGGTAAGCTTGCTGGTCGTGAAATACCTCGCAGAAAAAAGAGTTCAATCAGCCCCCCTTGATTGGCCTGTGTCAACACAGCGCCTTAACTGATAAGATAAGCAAGCAGCAGGAGACGATTTCATGTCGAACACTTTCGGAGGCTACAGGCGCGCTGGGTTCAGCTACAACAACAGCACGGCCCTCAGCACGACGTACGCGAAGATCGCGCTCACAGCAGATAGCACGAACGCGCCACGCAGCGCGAACGTACCTCCCTACTGCCGCATTGAGGACATCACCTTCGAGCTCTCGAGCCTCAGTGGACCGCCCGCCACGATCACCTTCTACCTGGCGCGCGATGCGGCTGGTGACTACCCGCTGACCCCAGAGGGCACATCGACCATCATCGTGGGCGCGACGACTGCCTCTCTGGGAGGCACCGCTGTGGTGATCGGTCGCGACTACATGTCCACGGGCGCAGCTCCAGACGTCGCAGACACGCTCTACGCCATCGTCAAGGTATCCAGCGGCACCACCACCGCCAAGATCTACCTGAACTGGAAGGCATAGGCTCATGTCGGTCATGCACTCAGTCTTCGCGGGGGTCGACACGACGGTCTTCACGGATGCGTCTCAGGACTTCTCACGGATTCGGTGGATCGACTACCCCCTGGCTGTAAGCGGCTTCAATATCTCGTCACACGTAGATCATATCGGGCACTTTACATACACCAACCCGGATGCAGATACACTGAGAATCACACTTTCAGACGATAACCATGGGCACACCCATGGCACAGGAATAATCGCAGACGCCTTGCACATGGTCATCCCGACACCTATTGGCTCTTTTGCTCCTCCCGGTGTAGCGTCGTACAGTAGCTATAGGACACTGGTAGGCTTCGCTGTTGAGTGGGATTGGGCTCATGCGGACTGCCAAACCATGCAAATCTCATGCGGTTTGATCAGAGACAGTGGAGCATCAGTCATCACAGATGTCGATCTTCATCGGTTCTACAGAAAGTCCACGATTCAAACCACTACAGCCCAAACAAAAGTCGAAGATATAGGTGTAGATGGGCCGTCTGCTAAGTCAACGAATGTAGCTACCTCGGTAGCAGTATCTGACGATACTATCGGCACGAAGATTATAGTGGGTGCTGGTGGTCGAACATGGTTCCCAATGAGCTATGACTGGAAGGATGCCAGCTACAACAAGCAAGAGTCCAACTTCGGAGACCTGACCGCTAATCGTGGGTCAGGATCATTCAACGCAGGCGAGGCCTGGGATGCTGGCACTGATAGTATAGATGCGGAAAACTACCATTTCTTCCTGGGCTTTGGTGGTAATGGGAATACTGCTGGTACGGACAACAAAATAGACGTGAAGCGGATCATGTACTTTGTCCACTCAGTCGGGAACTGGTACAAGTGAGCACCCAAGCCATCATCCAGTGTGCCTCCGAGTCAGCTGCCGCAGCTGCTGCATCTGAAGCATTTGCTGGTGAAATCCTGGGCGTGACCTATACAGGAACTGCTGGAAGTGATGGTGACTTTCTTTGTCTGGAAAGCAGTGATGCAGAGGTCACTGCAGTAGAAGCAGCTCTGCCAGAAGGTATGGTCCTCTTGTCGATGGGATCAGGATCACATGCCATCCTCCACTGGGCCAGCCGAGAGGGACGCTTCGCCAAAGCGCTGCTGGGCTGATGGGTCGATTTACGCCGACATGTTATTCTGACTTCGAGAGGTAGACCATGGCCCTGACGAACACTCCACTCGACCCTCGGTTCACCGATGTCGTCGTGAAGGACACCCTAGTCAACAACACCGCAGCTGCGAGCGTCACTGGGAGCACGCTGACATTTCACACCATCCAGGTGACCAATGCCGCGAGTCAGGTCAACTACGTCAAGTTCTACGATGCAATCACGGCAACCGCAACGACGCTTCCCAACATGATCTTCATGGTCGTCAACGGAACTACGCGCACAGTCAGCATCTGTGATGGATATTCGTTCGGTACCGCTGTGACCATGCGCTGTGTTCAAGAGGCCGGGCTGGGAGGCACCACCAGCCCCTCCGGCGGTAACGTACAAGTCATTCTCACTATGAGCTGAGGTAGCAGCATGGCACACGCCAAGATCACATCCGGAAGTAATCTCAGTACCTTCGTCATCGACTCTGCGTCAGTGACGGCGACTCCTGAGAACAACGTCCTGGGAACAAGCGGAACGCTGTTCGGCGTCTACATCGACAACACTGCCAACAGCGCCATCACGTACCTCAGATTGTGGGATGTCGCCTCGCCCACTGTGGGAACTACAGAGCCGAATGAGATCTACCCGTGCCCCGCGTCTGTCGCCCGCATGTACACGATTGCTGAAGGGACTGCGTACGGAACTGCCGTCAGCTTTGCCTGCGTGAGAGAAGCAGGAAAGATCGGAGCCACGAGCCCGGTCTCCGCCGTCAAGGTCCGTCTACTCGTTTCATAGGAGACACTCATGCCTGAGCGCCTGAAGAGTCGAAAGTTCTGGTTCGCTTTTATCGGAGCCGTCTTGCCCATCGTGGCACAGTACCTCACCAACGAGGTCGCCCTCGTTGATGCGCTGCAGCTCAGCGCTGCCATCGTCGTCAGCTACATCTGGGGCCAGGGCTACGTGGACGGGAAGGCTCTCGAGGGAGCTCCTACCGTGGTCGAAGCCGAAGCCTCTGAATGACTGACATGCTATGGGGCGCCATCATTGGCGCAGCGATGGTGGTCGCGACGTTCATCGCAGCCTGGATCAAGAGGCCGAGCCCAGAGATCGTGTTCTCTCCGCTCGAAGATGCTGAAGAAACGCACGCGGTCCGCGTCGTAGAGATAGAGAAGAACCTCGACAACAAGATGGAGATCATCGATGTGGCTGCTACGAGCGACTCGCCGGCTGATGCGTTAGCTGCGTTGGGCAACAAGAGGAAGAGATGAATGCGCTTGCGATCCTCCTATTCCAGACAGCCCTCGCCGAACCACCAGAGCGGCCCAAGTCGCCAGAGCCACTCGAGGGGGAGTGCCCGGGAGCGGTGGGCTTTACGCACGGCAACGCTGTACCTGGCGGGATTGTCGGTAGTGATGGCCTCGTGCTCTGCAGCGGTGTCCTCTCTCCGCTCAGTGACTACCAAGACCTACTCCAGACTGAAGTATGGGCCGAAGCCCTCGACGCCCGTTATCGTCTGGACACGGCATCTCTCGTACTCGAGAGAGACTGGTACCAACAGCAGCTGGAACTGATCCAGCAACCGCTACCCCTGCTGGAACGACCGGCTGTTATACTGACCATGGGCATCACCTCGGGGGTTGCAGTGGTTCTCCTATCGGCCTATGCGTTCGACACAGTCGCCGATGGGGGTACGCCATGATTGAGACAGTCCACAAAGTCATGACCGCAGTTCTCACAGCCGCCGTGCTGGGGGGCGCGTCATTCGTGATCGACACACGCACCGAGATCGCGCTACTGCAGGCAGAGATCAAGCAGGTCAAGTCGATGAGCGAGCAGATCCTCACGATCATCGAGGCAGCCCACCCACGTCAATAGGAGGCCTCCATGACCCTGATTCTTCTCAGCACTCTCGTCATGGCTGCGCCCATAGACGCTGCTCAGCTCCCTACGTCTGTTCAAGAGGCCCAGGAGTGCAAGGACACCCTGCAGCAGATTCTCGATGCGCTCGAGTCCATCGAAGCTGTCGCCGTGGCGGAGCCTGAGAAGCCTGCTGATACCGCAGAGCCTACGCCAGAGAAGTCGACCGCAAGTCCTTCTCTTCTACCAACGAGTAGGTGAAGCGTTCGACCCCACTACTCTCGCAGATGTGCATCGCCTCGCCCCAATCTGTCAGCCGGGCAAAAACCTGGCAGCCGGCGCTCCACTTATCCACTTGCGTGCTGTTGGTGCCTGCGTGGTGGATGTTGATCCCGAACCAGCCTGTGTGCTCTTCGCCGCCGTAGTCGAGTGTGTTGTCCTTGTTGTTGTCTCTCCAGACAGTAACTGTGCCGCCACGCTGACACAGCGTCCGATAGCGTCCCTGGTGCAAGGCCCACTGGTACACAGGGTACTGGCCCGGGACGAGAATGGCCGTCCCGTCGACATTGCTCGGGTTCTTGAGCCAGTAGGTGCCGGGGTCCGTGGTGATGCGGTAGGTCTTGTGGTTCCAGGCATCACCTGACTTCCAGACCAGGTGCATCTCGTCGTCGAAGGCGTTGGCTTCTTCGCTCTCGAAGCGCACACCGATCAAGTTCACCTGCCCGTCGTCGAAGACCGTGTAGCCTTTCTCCTTGAGCACTTCGATGATTGCAGGGCTGCGTAGAGACACGAGCTTCAACGGAGTCGTGGGCGTCTCTCTGAGGTAGGTCTGGGTCATGGGCCCAGCGATGCCGTCTACAGACAGCTTTCTTGCACACTGGAACCGCTTCACAGCGTTCTCTGTGTTCTTCCCGAACACGCCGTCGACACCGATAGGGCCGAATCCATGCAGGTTCAACTGCTTCTGCAGCCAAAGAACCATGTCTCCAATATCACCTTTGCGCAGCATGATTACCCACTAACTCCTTCTATTGAGCGATGCGCCCGAGGCGCTCCATACGTTCACTGATGCGAGCACGCTCTCCGGTGTCCACCAACTGAACCAACCAGTCTGCGTACTTCTGTGGCTCCGTGGCCTTCCCCGAGGGGGCTGCCGCGAAGGCCTCAGCCAGGCCCTTGACGTGACGCAGGGTAGGCTTGCGCGCACCAGATTCGACTCGACTGACCTCGGGCTGAGTCAGTCCCGCTCTCCTTGCCAGCTCGGCAACGCTCCAGCTACGAGACTCTCGACTCATACGGATGAGCCTGGAGAACGCGGTTACGTGCTTGTTAGTCATTTTGACCTCCCAGTAGAGCCTATCGTAGAGAAACCACGTCGTCAAGATTCTTACTTGACAGGCTGGCAGCATCGCTATAGTTTCAGAGGGACCGCAAGGGGGTTCGATGATCTGGCGACAGCCACACTATGTCTACCGCGTTCCCGCGAGCGCCGTCAGCATCGACTTGGATACCGTAGAGCACACTGTCCCGGGTGCCCTGGTCTACGCCTACTGGAACCAACGACGCTATCGACTGCGCCAGATGTCTCCCGACGAGAGAGTCGCTGTCTCCGAGTACGAAATCCTGGCACCCCTGCACGGAGCGTGGCTCGTCGAGTCGACGCTCGCTCACCACCAGCTGCCCTACACTGCCATCGGCAAGGACGTAGAGGGTATCTCGTTCTGGAGTAACGTCGCAGAGGACCGAGCTGCGCTCGAGCAAGATGGACGCAACCGTGTCAACGACCTGATCTCCCGGGGAATCATCCGACCCCATGTCGCGGACATTCTCACGCCCTACCAGGCGATGTCCGTGAGCTGGGCGGTGAGTCGTCCCTGGGTGTTCAACGTGTGGCCGTGCGGATCGGGCAAGACTCTTGGCGCCATCGTCGCCTCTTTCACGCGCACTGGCCCGACCCTCGTGCTCAGTCCAGCTAAGGCACGGCATGTCTGGTGGTCCCAGGTGCAGGAATATAGCACGATCACGCCGTTCCGTGTACGTCCGCAGGGAGAAAGAAAAGAAGATGACGAGACTCTCGACAGCTACCTGCGCCGCATGGGCTCGTTGGCCTTTGTCGTGGTGGGTGGAGAAGCTGTCGGTTTGTACATCGATGAGATCAAGCGAGTGGCGCCAACGGTTCTCATTCTCGATGAACTCCACACGCACGGGAGTCGCAAGCGGTGGCAGGCCATCCACAAGGAAGATGGCACCGTGGACTTCGAGAAGAAGCGGACGAGCAAGAACAACGTGACCCGTGCTGCCCATGTCATGGAGGTTGCGAACATGGACGGCATCAACCTGCGCGTCGGCCTGACAGCCACGCCCCTGGACGACGGCAGGCCGCGCAGACTGTGGAGTCAGCTGGACCTGCTCACCCCGGGTGGCTTCAGCCACAGCTTCAGCAAGTTCGCGTTCCGTCACTGTGATGCCGCGCCAGGACAGTATGGGGGCTTCGACGACCGGGGCAGCAGCAACCTCGACGAGCTCCGGTCACGGTGCAGCTTCTTCACGCACGAGGTTCCCTATAGCGAGAGTCACGCCGCGCTCCCTGATACCCGGGTGCAGGTCGTCTACTTGGACCGCTCAGAACTGAACGGGGCAGGTCGGTTCAGCGACGAGCAGACATTCAAGCAGGCGTTCAAGTCTCTGTCGAAGGAGACCAAGTTCAACTATGTCGCTCGAGAGCGTATGATCGAAGCGAGGCTCGCAGAAGCCTGCAGTCGAAAGCGGGGGTTCGTCATCGACGAGGTGAAGCAAGGCGTGCGTGGTGGTGGCAAGGTGGCAGTGTTCACAGCAAGGCGTAACGAGGCCGAGGTGTGGGCGCACAAGATCAAGAAGTCTCTCACCGAAGGCGACGAGAAGCTCGCGGACATCACGGTGTGGACAGCTCACGGAGGTGTCTCCGAGACCGAGCGAGATCGCATCACCGATGCGTACCGAGACCACTCTGGTCCTTGCGTGCTCGTGGCGACAGGGCAGAGCGTAGGCACAGGTGTTGATGGACTTCAGACCACAGACGTTGCCATCTTCGCGATGCTGCCGTGGAAGCCCGGTGATTTTACGCAGTGGAAGGGTCGGTTCGACCGACTCGGAGGAAACCCGACGCTGTTGAAGGTCATCGTTGCGACCGGCACTTACGACGAGCGGGTGGTAGGGATTCTCGTGGAGAAGTTCGGACCCATCGAGCAGTTCCTCCAGGCAGATGAGTTGGAGGGCCTGGACACCAAGCTGCTCGGCATTGCTGACAAGGACGCCATGGTCAACAGCATTGTCAGCAGACTGGAGGCACTGTGAAGCCTGCGAAGAAGCCGAGCTACGATATACGTCAATGTCCGTTGACTGTTGTTCGCGATCTTTGTGAGCGGTTTCATGGGTACAAGAGCGCAGGAAGTAACGCAACGTATTGTTTTGCCGTCTACGAAAATGACTGCGCAATAGCCGGCTATATCTGGTCGCCTCCGCCACCCGGTGCGGCACGCTCAGTGTGCCCTGAAGCGCCTCATGGTGTCTTGGCGTTGTCTCGTATGGTCGCTGTTCCCCGAGAAGAAAGACAGCTAAACCATATCAGTAAACCTTTGCGTCGTCAGATGCGGACCTTGATTGATCGTGGTCGTTGGCCCGTGTTGATCACCTACCACGATGAGGGTCAAGGTCACACAGGCCACGTCTATAAGTGTTCTGGCTGGAAGCCGACTACACGTAATCGTCGACCGGTGTACGAGACTGTCGAGGGTAAGCGCGCGTCTTCTTACAGTAACGGCAAACATGGTAAGCGCAAACTGAGCCGAGTCGGCTGGACCTATGTACAACGATGGGAGCATTGGTCATGTGCGCAAGGAACTGCGGCAGAGCACATCAAGCGCAGCGGTTGGGTGCGAGTACCCATACCCGGAAAGACATGGAAGTCGGGAAACCCTGCACACAGGTATGAGTTCAAGCCAAAACAACTAACGAGCGCACCGGTAGTTAGGAGATCTAGCATGACGGAAAAGCTAATCGACGCAGGGCGAAGCCTCCGTGGATGGAGTCGGGTCGGCAACTTCTTCAAGTGCCCGCAGCTGTACTCCTATGACCAGCACCTGCACATCGACCTGATACCTGCGAGCGCACTCACGCGAGGTTCGATGGGTCATGTCATGCAGGCGCACCAGCATGCCATCTGGGGTGCGCGGCAAGGGAGCGTGCTGGTCGACGGGGTGAAGCACACGGACTCACGAGACTTTCTCGAGCCCGCTGAAGCGATGTCTGTCTGGTGCGACCAGTACGGTGGAGACGAGCACTTCGACAGGATGCTCGACACGTTCGACAACTACATCATGCAGTACCCCGACCCGCCTGGACGCATCGTTGCTGTCGAGACTTCGGTGACTGCCGTGATCGGTACGCGTGAAGGGCAGTGGGGTCTATGGGTGGTTCATCCTGACGTAGGCGATCTCGACCAGCCGGTCACATCCGTTCCAGGCATCGACGGAGTCGTCATCGAGATCACGCCGCTCAACATGCCGGGCCATGACAGGCACGACTGCCCGATCTACCTGACTCGACGCATGGACCTGGTGGTCGAAGACCGCATGGGGCGCATCGCCATCTGGGACCACAAGCACCAAGCTAATGTTCAACCTAACCGAAGCGTAGATGCCTACGCCATCGACGGTGGATTCGCTGCATTCCGCATCATGGGCAGGCAGCTGTATGGTCGCAACTTCGGTGGGCTGCTGCTCAACCTGATTCAGACCCAACCCTCTTGGAAGGTCGCTCGTCGAAGCGTGCCACCTACACCGCATCGGGACAGTCACTTCTGCGACATGCTCTGGCGCGCCGAGCACAGTCTCGCACAACTCGAGGCGAGCAATCTCGACCCGTGGATGTGGCCCAAGGCGATGAATGAAACGGCCTGCTATGGGCGCTACGGCGCCTGCTCGGCCATCAAGCTCTGTTTCTTCGGAGAGAGAGGAAAAGTCTGTTGACCCGCTGGGTCGCATCGGATAGTGTCTCTATAGTTTGACTGGAGAACCAACATGGAAAGCCCCGTAATGATCTGTGTGTACGGGAAGCCGAAGAGGGGTAAGACCTCCGACGCTCTCGCTGCATTCCCGAATGCCCTGTTTATCGGCGTACCGAGTGCCATTAGCCTCGTTGCGCAGAATGAGCTCGGGTTCACACCCGCTCTTCACACGCATCCTCCGCAGACGCTTGACGCCCTGGTACAGGTGCTCAAGGAACTTCACGAGAGCGGAGCCGCCAAGAACTACGGTGCCATCGTCATTGACGACGCCAGCCACATCTGTCGACAGAGCATGCTCTTCTGGCAGGCGAATGCACCTCGAGGACGGTCGGGTAAGCCTGACCGCTTCTACCAGTACCAGCAGCTCAACGTGCACCTGCTCACGCTCAGCTCCATGAGCCGGCACCTGGGCTGTCACCTCCTCATGACCTTTCACGAGAGAGCACCGGGACACAACGCCGATGGTGCATTCTGCCCCGGCGGTCCCGACGTACCCAGCCGCAACCAGGTAGAGATGTTGCCGTCGTGGTGCGACATGAGCCTCCGCACGCTGATCGACCCGACGTACCCAGATCCGTGGTTCCAGGCGATCTATTCGTGCAACCCCTCTGATCCCGACTGGATCACAGGTGACCGCACAGGTGTCTGTTCGAGCAGGACCCCTGCGAACATCCGAGAAATCCTGCGCGCGAGTCAGTCCGGCTACGAGCTCTCTCGCCTCGCCGGACTCGAGTGGCAAGAGGATGTTGCCAACCGAGTTGCCAACGGGCTACAGGATGGTGAGGATCTTCGCGGGCTGCTTCAGCAAATCGCAGCCGGACACTCGGGCGACCCGCGCCACCTGCGGTGGGCCTGTCAGGACGGCATTGCTCGCGGAGTCCTCTCTCGACGCCTCAACCGAGGCTTGTTCGATTTCACTCTCGAGGAGTCATCCTCAAAACCCGGCGGCAATCTGCCACCACCCCCACCAACCCCCTAAGGGACTAAACCATCATGGCAACTTTCCAAATCCCCGGTGAAATCATCACCTCTGTCACCGCTCTCGGTGGCGGTGCGCCCCCGTCCGGCTACTACGCCGCAAAGATCGAGAAGATCGAACCTCACCCGTCGCGCGCCACGGCTCGTCGGATGACCCTGTCGTTCCAGGGCTTCTCCTGCACTGACTGGCTGAACACCCCCTACGATGTCGAAGGGAAGGCTATCGCCGGTCTCAACGAGAAGCAGGTTCGCGGCATGGTTGCTGCGATCAAGAGTGTCTTCCTGTCCGCTGGGTACACCAACGAACAGATGTCTCAGGGAATCAGCGACGACTGGCTGATCGACAAGAGCGTCTGGCTCGAGTGGCATGCCGCCAAGGATTTGGGGGCCACCTACGGAAAGATCGACCGATACCTCACACAGGTTTCCTTCGACACTTTCCAGGCCGACGGATCCAAGCCGGCAGTTGCAGGAGCTGACGCTGTCAGTTCAAGCAGTGCCTCTGCAGCCGTTCCACCTGCGGTCGCTGCTGCAACACCGGCTCCGGCAGCTACTGTGGCTCCGGCTCCTGTTCCTGCACCTTCCAATGGTGCCTCTCAGACGACGATTGGTGGGGCTGTTCTGCCTCCTCCGCCCGTCGGCGCGCAGGGCCTGACCCAGTAGTTGTCAGGGGGTGGCCTCGACACCGGCACGTCGAGGTCATCCCCACCCTTTCTCCGGTGCAGTTTGACTTTCAATCCCCAAGAACACGGCGCAAAGTGCGAGGTGTGTCCGCTCGGACCTCGTGGCTGCTTCAACGATGAGGACTGGCGCCCTGTCGGTCCAGAGATTCATGAAGGTGCCACAGTTCTCGCTGTCGGAGAGAGTCCGTCGCACGAGGACACCCACCACCAGCGTCCTTTCATGGGTCGAGGCGCATCAGAGTGGGCGACAGCGCTGGCTGTGATCTGCAAGAGTCGGCCCGACATCGACCTCACCAACGTCATTGCGTGCAAGCCTCCTGGTCAGGCCAGTGGTGCCTGGACACGGATGACGCGGAAGCTCGACCGACTGAACAAGTCTCGACAGAGCAAGGGGCAACAGCCTCACCCTCACCCGATGACCTGTTGCCTGCCGCACTTGCACAGTCTGGCTGCCAAGTACGAGAACATCATCACGCTTGGTCGTATCGCGACACTCGCCCTGACTGGGCAGAACAAGAGCATCTTCTCTGTTCGCGGCGGCCCTATCTACGTCGATGAAGACTGGCAGACTTCCGGGGAGGGCCGGCGCGTCTTTCCCACCGTGCACCCGGACTACATTACTCGAGCGCCGTCCTGGCGCAGTGTCCTGCACGCAGACCTGGGTAAGGCGTTTCGCTGGTTCACCGGAGCACTCAAGTGGACAGACCCAGACATTCTCTGGCGTCCATCGCCCGATGATCTACGCACCTTTCTTGCGCAGCCTGCACCCTACTGGGCATACGATGTGGAGACTGATGGAGTCGAGCCATTGGAGTGCGGGCTGCGCACCATCGCCATTGCCATCCCTGACCTGGATAGCAAGGGCCGAGTCGTCAAGGGTGGCCGGTCTGTTGCCCAGAACAGTTATGCCGTGGGCATCACGCTCCAGTCTGTGCGAGGCGCTCGGTGGCTCTGCCCCGAAGACGAAGCCGAGATCAAGGACATCCTGTGCAAGGCGTTCACCGACGGGCGCACCTGGGTGGGGCACAACGCGGGTAGCTTCGACCGGATGGTCATCGAGAACCACCTCGGTGTCACCCCCGCGCCTCTCGTCGATACCCTCTTCTCCACGCGGTTCCGTGCGCCAGACCTACCGAAGGGGCTGAAGACAATCGGATCCATCCTGACAGACGTGGAGCGGTGGGAATCCACAGAGAAAGGCGCAAGCATCTCGACAGGCACCACCGATGACGACGAGCTCCTCCGATACAACTGCATCGACACCGTAGTCAACGCGCGCATCCTGCCCCCGCTCATCGAAGCGACAGACTTCAACGGTGCCTTCAGACAGCTGCCCGCGTGGGCGCGGCCTGCAAGCTGGCCCGACAAGCCCTGGAACCTACACCAGGTCGACCATGCCACCCAGGACATGTGCGTGCAGATGCACAAGGCAGGTGTCTGGATTGACCAGACTCGTCGTCGTCAACTCGAGGACCACTACACGGTCTTGGTGGGTCAACGTCAGAAGTGGCTCATCGATGAAGCCCGGGGATGGACGCAGACGTTCAACAACCCGGGTAGCGGGGACCAGGTACGCAACCTGCTCTACGACATCTGGTCACTGGGCATCCCTCCACAAATCGATGCGCGTGAGTTCTACACCGAGACGGGTCTCCCAGGAACGGGGGATGCAGTCATCCGAGCGCACCTCGCTGCAGACAATGTCACTGCGAATCAAGCGACGTGGCTCAAGCAGCTGCGTGTGTATCGGCGGGAAAAGAACAAGATCCTGGGCACTGTGCTCATCCCCATGCGCAGACGAGATGCAGACCCCGTGAAGGGCATCGTGTTCGAGGACGGTCGTGTCCGCAGCAACTGGAACGCACACGTCACCAGTGTGGGCAGGCTCAGCTCCAGTGGTCCGAACCTACAAAACATCGGCAACCGCAAGGGTCAGGCTCCGCTCAAGAGCATCTTCTCCGCACCTCCTGGTCGAATGTTCATCGGGGCGGATCTGGACCAGGCCCACTTGAGAATCACCGCATGCTACTGGCGCATCCCGATGCTCCTCGAGTGCTTCGCCAGCGGACAGGACCCACACAACACGCTGGCGTGGAGCGTGTTCGGCGACAAGTTCAAGAGCGCAGACGGCTGGGGCCCAGACGGATTCAGCCTTCACCGCAAGCCCCCGGGCGGCCAGGCCAAGTCCATGCGCGACATCATCAAGACGTTCAGGTACGCATCCATCTACTGGGCGTCTCCCGCAACGGTCTGGCAGGTGCTCACTTCGACGGAGACGGATGAGGGCGATCTCCCCTACCTGGGATTCAGTCTGCGAGATGTTCGGTTCATCCACGATGCGTGGCTCGAGGCAGAGCCCGAATGGATGAAGGCATGGCAGTCAATGCTCAAGCTCTACCGCCAACAGGGATTCATGGACGAGCCTGTGTTCGGCAGACGGTCGGGCCCCCTGAGCGATGGCAAGAAGAACGAAGTGGTCAACTACCCGATATTGAGTGCCGAGTCTGCCGTCATGCGGATTGCCGAGCAGCGTCTGATCGAGCAGTTCCCCTATGGATTCGCAGGACCCGGCACGGGACTCATCCACCAGTGCCACGACAGCGTTGCCATCGAAGTGCCCGACGAGGGAGAGCATCAGCTCGAGCAGTGGCGCAAGCTCGTCGAGCAGTGCATGACCGTCGAGGTTCCCGGGTGGGTGGTCACCATGACTTCCGAGGCCGCAGTCGGTAAGACTCTGAAGGAGGTCTGATGACAACCGCACGCTGGTTCCTGGCACACAGCAAGAGCTGTCCGGTCGAGCACATCGATACCTGGGCCAAGGCACTCACCCCAGCACTCACCTCACCGGGGTGGGATGCGCAGGTCACCTCGGCTCGAGACGACTATGAGCTCCGCGCGCGAGCAATGGGTGGGTGGCACCGCTGGTGCCAGGACGTGCCGAGGGGTGTGCGGTGGGATGGTACGCCACTCTTCCACGGCATCATCATTCCCGAAGGACCCATCGTCGGTCGAGCGACAGACAGTCTGATTCGTGGGTTCCTCGATGCGGGTAAACATGTCTTTGCGTGGGAGCCCAGCACAGGCAGATTCCACGCTGTCAGCGGATTAAAGGAGCTCGGGCTCGACAACTGGAAGCAGTGGTCGAAAATCGTGTTGACTTCTATATCTTGAATCGTTACCATCAGGGAATACAGGAGCAGTCATGGCAAAGAAACAAATCCCCCTCCACGTTCAACAGATCAAGTCCAACCTCAAGAGCATCGACGGCGAGGCCTGGCATGTCGATCTCGGAGACAAGACACTCATCGTCGGGCCGAACGGCAGTCACAAGTCTGCCATCGCCCAGTCTCTCGAGCTGGCAGTCAGTGGTGCCGCAGACGACATCGTCGGACGCACTGCCGTGAAGTCAGGAGACACCCTGCTTTCGACAGCTCACGAGGATGCTCTCTGGATCCAGGCGAACCTCTCCAACGGGGAGATCTCCTCTTTCAAAGTACAGAGAGAGGACGAGAAAGTCAAGCGCCCGGCTCATGTCAGCAACAGCACGGCTGTCCTTCCCCTGCGGGATGTGAAGGCCGCACTGGCGGGCTCGACGTCCACGGCCATGCGTGCCTTCTTCACGTGGGCCTGCGCCGACATCAGTGAGGATGCGTTCATCGTCGAGTCGTCTCCAGCCGTGAACATCACCTCGTCGCAGGATGTGCAGGAGGCTCTCGACGCCTACGAGATCTACTCGCGTCACCGCAAGGACAGCCCTGCTGACCGACTGCTCTCGCTGTACCAGTACACGGGTGAGCAGGTACGGAGTCGGTCAGGCAAGATCAAGGCGCTCGAGGCGAGAACCGTCGTCCTGCAGCATACGCTCTTCGATAGCTGTCCTTCCGACGAGGACATCGATGGAGCCAAGCAGCAACTGGTGCGCGCCGCGAGCGCGAACAGTGCGCCCACCCAGGAGATCGAAGCCGCAGAGGATGCGGTCCGTCTGTGGACCGAGCGAGTCAGGAGTCTGGACGCATCTCTCGTCTCCGACTCCATGGCGAACTGCGCGAACTCCATTCTCACGACAGCGACATTCGAGCACCTGCAGAGTTGTCCTATCTGTGCCTCCCCGGTTGGATTGGAGCACCTGCGCGCATGTCAGAGCCACTACAGCGGACAGGCGGACGCAGAGACCGAGGCCATCAGCGGAGACATCGAGACTGCCAACGAGAACCTCGTGGCATGGAAGACACACCTGGAGAAGCTGCGTAGCCAGTCTGCCGTCGATAGCAGCTCGGTCATTCGTGCTGCCAACGAGTTGACCGACATGGTCGCCAATCGGAAGCAGTGGGATGAGTTCTCCCAGTGCCGTGAAGACGTCAACGCACTTGAGGTAGAAGTCGACAGCTTCGGTCGAGCGAAGAAGGGCGTCGAGGTCATCATCAAAGACGTCCTCGCACAGCACACGATGTCATTCGTGGAGTCGGTGAACCGGTTCCTGCCCAAGGGGTACGTCTTCGACATGACCGTGCACCCGAAGCTGTCGGTGGGTCTGGTTCGTAACGGTGCTCTGCACACTGCCCTGAGCGGTGCCGAGTGGGTGACTGTGACGGCTGCCATCGCCATGGTCGCATCCTCTTCGATGGATGCCGAGCTTCGGGTCATCGTGCTCGAGGACCGTGCGCTCGACCCCGACACACTGCGCGGCCTGCTCAAGACGTTCAGTGCGTTCAATGGTCAGGTCGTCATCACCAGCGTGACCAAGCCGAAGGGTCGCCCCTTCAAGGCCTGGAAGGTCATCGACCTGTACAAGGCTCCGCTGTGCGATGCTCCAATAATCAGCGCTGCTCCCGAACCTGACGCTGCCCCAGAGCCCGAAGCAGAGCCCGAAGCAGAGCTCCCCCCTGCGCCACCGACGGAGCCCGTGGTGGTCAAGCGGCGCAAGCGGTCAGCCATCAAGGCACCCTCCTCGAGGAAGATCCTCAAGGGCTTGGGCTACACCGACGCTGACCTGGACGTCATGACGCCAGATACTGCGGTGAGCATCATCAAGGAGGGGCTGCTCGCCAAGGACGTGGACACGCACTCGGACGGCACGGTCACCGTGATCCTACGCCCGAACGTACACCAGCTTCCTCGCCTCCAGTGATTTGCCCGCAATGCAGCGAGAAGACGATAGTGTCCAACACGAGGACTCGACAGAGTATCGAGTCGCGGAAACACAGAATCATTCGAGAGGCGTACAGATTGATGCGCGGGTACGACAACTGGGTCGTCAGGCGAAGGCGGTGCTCACAGTGCGACTGGTCGGGAGTGACCATCGAGCTGTTGACCAACGATTTCAGACGAGGATGGTTTCGCCGTGACTGACTGGGACGTACTTCACAGCAGCATGTTCAGGCCTTCGCCCACCAACCCCATCAAGCTGGTGCGCCTGACCACAATCTCAGAAAAATGAACCGACTCGTGTCCGCGTTGGCAACTTCGGATCGTTCTTACACACAGAGAGATACGTTCAACCCCATCCCTTTGGAGACATTGTGGAAACCTCAACCATCATCAACAACTACCCCCTGTCCCCCGAAGCCATCGAGGCCCTCGTCGCTGACGCAAGGCACTCGAATCAAGCAGTTCACGAGAGCTTTCTCGTGCACTACGCACAGCAGGAGACCCCCAGCGAGATCAACAATCATGTCCTCGCCCACTTCCAGAGCGACAAGCGCAAGCGCGAGCAGCAGCGAGACCTCGATGAGATCCGCCACTACCTCTCGATACCACCTACTCAGCGCCTGAGTCTCATGGTCGAGAGTTGGGCCGAGTTCTTGACGGACCATGGGGATGACGAAGACGCTTCGCTCATCAAGTTCCTCGAAGACATCGCATTGCTACTCTACGCCGATGACGGGGAAACAGCGCTACTCCTGGCGTACCATGGCGCTGAGTTGCTGGACGGGAACCTCCCCGACGACCTGGACATCGAGCACAGCCGCTTCTGGTCCGACGTGGAGAAGTCATGACACCAGCCACTCCCATCTTCTTCTGGTTCCTGTGCAACCGACCCGGCGCTGTCTGGGTAGGTACGCAGGAGACCTGGGACTGGTGGCTCAGCGAGGAGGGCGGGGCATGCGAGCAGCCGCACCTGCTTCATGAAGGTGTCCTGTGTAACTTCGCAGGCAGAGCCGTCGAGTGGCACCAGTGGTGGCCTCGAGACGAGGAGGGCTCGTGGCCTGTAGCGCACACCTGTCGAGACCTTGCACAGGTTCTCGGGTGCCCTACTCCGAGCGTTTCCGGTCGAGCTCCTTGAGCCCCTCGTCCAGTTTACACGCTTCGCTGGAAGAGATACAGTTGACATGGGTACTGCCCACTCACACTGACACCTCCAAAGGAGGCTGATATGCCCGTCTCTCTTCCCCGCTTGCAGCAGTCACAGGTTGCTGCTGCCGTCAACCGCTCACGAGCCCAGGCCATCAAGGTCACCACGGCTGAAGCCATCACCGCGAACGACATCATCGTCGCCACCAGCTGTAGCGCTACTGGTCTCATGACTGTCAGCAAGGCCGACGCGGATTCCCTGACACTGTGTCGCGGACCCTTCTTCATCGCAGACTACACCGCTGCGTCTGGTGTCACCACCGACCTGGCGATTCCCTGGAAGGTCATCACTGGAGTCGACACCAGCGCTGCTTCTCAGGTCGGAGATCCTGTCTGGCTCAGCACCACTGCAGGCGCCTATGTCGTTTCAGTTATCCCAGCAGCTACAGCAACGAGTAATGATTTTGCGCTCGCGGTCAAGATTGGGCGCGTGCTCGTTGTTGGTGGTACTGGTGTTGGTGTGGTCATGCTCGAGCCGGGTATGGCTAACGGCGCCCCACTCGTCGGTCGCGTGACTCTGGACACCAGTGGGTCAACGACAGTTGATGGGTTTACCGCGGAGCTTGACGGCTCCCCCGTAGTCGTCAACTCAGGTAACGCCGGGAGTATCGACGCCAGCGACTGTAACGCAGCAATCGCCAGTGGAACGCTGACAATCAGAAGCACCACCGGCATCACTACCGTAGCCACCTACATGATTCACTCGTAGGCATCTCGCACCTCGGCGTCCGCCAGCAAATCCACCAGGACGCCGGGGTGTCTGCGCCGAGGCACTCACGCCTATGTGAAATCGACTCGCGTGCAGTGGTAATGAGAGCCCGAACAGGATAGACTTCAGAGGCTGCGGCATCACTGTCTCAGCCCCGGTAGTTTGACTAATCCCACCCCCGGAGGTGTTGCTATGCCTGACTCGGCAGTCGGCTCGAGGACCAGCCTCGATCTGCTGCAGGGAGTTCGCTCGCGTCTACAACAAGCGTCACGTGGTGACATCGCCGCCATCTGGTCGGACCTCCAAGAAGTCGAGGTGCTCGAACAGCTCTCGGCGGAGTGGGGGGATGCACTACGCGCAGAGTTCACGGTCATCGAGTCGATACCCGGTTGCGCCCAGCGGACCCGTACCCTGGTACGTTCCGTCGAACGTCTCGTCGAAGAGAACCGTAGTCGCCAGATTCGGGCGCAGATGGCTCAGCTCGAGCAGCAGATCTCTGTGGTCACGTCGCTCTCGGCAGAGCTCGATGTGCCGCCCGCAGTTGTCCCTGCTCCATGCCTCGCCCAGCTTCACGTCCCCTCTGGTTACCGGGTCAACGCTCGTGGTGTGTTCCGCGTGCGCCCCACCGAAGAGGGAGAGATCAGCGAGACCGTCATCGCACCTGCCCCCATCTTCCTGTCCAGGCGCTCACACGATGTGTTGACGGGTGAGTCCAAGCGTGAGGTGGTATGGCATGGTGCCAGTGGTTGGTGCTCTCGAGTGGTCGACCGTCGCACCATCATGGACGCGCGCAAGATCATCGAGCTGACCGACTTCGATGCGCCCATCAACTCCAACGTCACCTCTGCCGTGGTCGCCTACCTGGCGGACTTCGAGGCAGAGAACGCCCACAGGCTTCCTGCCACCCTGTCGTCCTCGCGCATGGGCTGGCTACCTGACGGCTCGTTCCTGTTGCACGACAGGCACTACACCCAGGACGAGAGCGTCGGCTATGCCCTGACGCCTCCACCTGGTCACGAGAAGGCAGCGAGTGGTTGGTGTGCGTCCGGTGAGTGGGAGAAGTGGCAGGAAGCTGTCGAGCTCGTGAAGGACTATCCCTACATGATGGTCTCCATCTACGCGAGCTGTGCGGCTCCGCTGCTCGAGGTGCTGGGGGTGCAGGGCTTCGTCCTCGACTTCTCTGGTGAGACCAGTGGCGGTAAGACCACCGCACTCAGGCTCGCAGCCAGTGTGTGGGGCAAGGCAGCAGACACCTACCCGACTGCAATCTACGGCTGGGATGCGACCAAGGTATGGATCGAGCGAACCGCTGGGTTCCTGCACAACCTGCCACTCATCCTCGACGAGACCAAGCGGGCCAAGCATCCAAGCGTCGTGCGCGATGTCATCTATGACTTCGTCCAGGGACAGGGTCGAGGCCGTGGCTCGGTCGATGGAACCCGACAGACCCATAGCTGGCGCAGCATCCTCATCTCCAGCGGTGAGGGCGCAGCCACCAGCTTCAGCCAGGACGCAGGAACGCGCGCTCGAGTCATCAGCCTGCGCGGCAAGCCGCTGGGCAACGATGCCGTCGTCGGCGGACAGATCAGTGAGGACGTGCAGACCATCCTCGCTCGGCACCATGGACACCTCGGTCGGATGGTGGTCGAGTACCTGGTGAGCAACCAGCAGAACTACGAGACGTTCATCGAGGTGTTCCGCAAGACCAGGGACCACTACGCCAAGTCGGCAGGCAATGCTGTGGCGCGTCGACAGTCCTCGCACATGGCCGTGCTCGAGGTGGCCGCCAGCATCGCACACTCGCTGGGGTTGCCTCGTCCAGACGTCGACCCGTTCATGTGTCTGATCGAGTCAGCAGAGAGGGCAGGTCGAGATGCCGACCGTCCGCTCGCTGCCATGCAGGACGTGGTCTCATGGTGCGCAGTCAACCAGACGAAGTTCTGGGGACGTCACAACAAGCGGTCTGACAACACCACTGTCGCTCCGCACAACGGTTGGGCTGGTGCGTGGCCTGGCTCGACGAACTGGAGTGAGGTCGGCCTGACCAGCACAGAGCTCCGACGCATCCTACGAACCCACGAGTACGACTTCTCCGAGATCGTGGACCGCTGGGTCGAGCGCAAGTGGCTCAGGGTAGGCGGGAGCAGGACGACCAGGCCGCTTCGTATCGATGGGATGCAGGTGCGCTGCTACTGTCTGCGACGAGACGTGGTCGAGATGCTCATAGAAGACTGACGCTACGCCTCGAGACCGAGCATCAACGAGGCCGTGCGCCACTTCGACTCCAGCGAATCATCGGTAGCTATCAGTGCATCGAGGTCATCGTCGGTCAGGTCGTCAACCGTAGTCCAGGCAAGGTCGACCTCCGACTGCTGCAGGAGCAACTCGGTCACCGCCGCACCGTAGATGATGCCTGCACACAACGTCTCTGCGAAGTAGTCTGCGTCTGCGAATGGTCCAACAGTGTTCACGGTGGGTCTCCAGGTTGCGAGGTAGGGTCGCTTCACACAGCTTCCCTGACGATGCCTCGCCTCACCGATCCAGTTGTTGTGCAGATCATGGACAGGCGCGGAACACAGAGCTGATGAAATCCTGCACGACGTGTCGTACTCGAGGAGAGCAGACTTGCGGCTGGATGCCGCGGTTGGAGATCAGCTCGCGCCTGAGGGATTAGAAGATTGCAACATAATAGATGTAGAGGACGAACAGTTGAAAGGTGACCACGAGTACTCTCGTCACCATATCGGTAACAGGGTCATCGATGAAGTTCATGTCGTTGTTCGGGTCTCGAATCTTCATTACTTACTCCTCGTGAATCGGCGCCAGTCGTGGGTACCACAGGCGCACTTGGTTGTGGGTTGTCTCGAGTCGGGAGCCAGAGCCCCGCACCCATTGCACACGTAGATGATCATCACTGCCTCAGGGTTCATCGTAAGCCTCGTTCGTTCAGCCACTCGTGGCTGTGGCAACGCCTGCACACATGGATGGTCATCCACATCACGCGCCTCCTGCTTCGTGGCAGTCGCGGCACTGCACCTCGTCCTCTGTCCACGATGGGTCGCCCCACTCGTCGATGTCCACAGCGTCGAAGTCGAGGCCGCACTCTCCGCACCATAGGGTGAGCTCACCGAAGAGGTAGTGCCTCTGCTGAGCGGGAGTCATGCTCGCCGTGACCCTCTGGACCTCGTAGTACTCGTCGGAGTGTCTCATCCTTCACATCCCTCGAGGCGCGCGACCAGGAGGTGAGTCGGCAGCAGCCATGAGAGGTGCTCGATGTTCCAGCCTGCCTCCCACATTTCGTCGCAGTGGTTGTCGAGGAGGTGGTCCAGCGCCTCGGCGATGCGACCATCCACCATGTCCGCGAACATGAACGTAATCACAGTGCGTGGGATCAACCGCCCAGGGGAGGCGCTGTGCTCCTCGATGATTGCAGTCCACTGGACAACCGGAAGGCGCTTCATGATGCCTCCTCGAGTTCATCCCTGGACTCGATGTTGATGTCGGAACTACACGTACCGACGATTGCGTGGGTTTCATTCCATGACCAGACCTCTGCTGTGTTGCGCGGGTCGGCTCCTCCGAACGTCGGGAGGTTGTCCCACGGCCCCACGCTCGGGTGGTCAGCCCTCATCAGGTCGAACAGTTCTCGCAGCGAGCTGACGAGGGGACTCACGCCATCGCACACGACCGTGGTGTTCTCGCGACCGTCTCTGACGACCACATCCCCTATGTTGATTTCATTCCAGTGCCTGATCATGCTGTCCTCCTGTAGATAAGAACGATTCGAGTGTGAGAAAGCGGACACGAGTCCGTGAGAAAGTTCAAGTGGGGCGGATGGGCATGATGATAGCGAGGGTGCCACCGTCACCGCGTACCAGCAGTGGGCCCGAGGGCTTGCTGCCCTGCATCAGCGTGTTGCTCCCCGTGAACCTCCGTGCCACCTCGAGGTAGACAGGGTTCAGTTGCCAGCCCGTCGACAGGTGAAGGTGTTCACCCTCGCGCCCGACCACAGAGACCTCGCTCAGAGGCTCTTGCGGCATGACCTGCTCGATAGTGGGGCCGCCGCTGACGTCGTGCTCCTCCTCACCCACGTCGATGGGTCCGAACAGCATCCGACCATCGGAGGCGTAGACGTCGCCGCTGTCGCTCTTGACGACGAGGGCTTGGTCCAGGCTCACGGGTCCGAACTTGGCGCGTTTGGGCCCGAAGACCGCGAAGTCCGTAGAGTATGCGTGGTACTCTCGTGCGGCAACGATGCCTTCGGTGAGAGCAGTCAGGTTCTTGTGGAGCGCCGAAGCAGCGCGCTTGATCTTGGGGTCGGTAGTCATGTCAGTCTCCGGGGGTCTGGAAGTTGCCTTGTGGGTCAGGGATGTAGCAGTCGGAACACAGGTACTCGCTGTCGCACGTCTCGCACTCAGTGGCAGGTCCAGCGTGTCGATAGGTGAGGGTGGTCATGTCGGCTCCCCTTGTGTGTCTGTCTGGGTGGTGTAGAGTTTATACCGTGTTGGAAATCAGGTGGCAAGTAAAAAATGAGGGGTCAAAAGTGATACGCGTTGACGTGTCAAATAATAAGCGGACAAAATCTGTCCGACTTGGCCCAAAGTCCAGGGCAAACCTGACTTATGACGTGGTACACCTGGCGGTATCATGGTGTACCAGTCGAAAAGCCAAGGAAGAACCTGGGTTATCACCCGTTGAACCTACCCTGCGTGTGACCCGAAGTGGTACCGCCCCGATCTAGGTAGAACCTGGGTTATCGGGCGGTGGTACACCTGGTACACCATTTTTACAGTACATAGACGTATATGAGAGAACTGCTTGCGGTTGGGGGTCTACTAATTTCATCCGTGTTGGTATCGTATCTGTTTGTACTCACTCCAAGCCTACTACAACCGTGAGCGCTGACCCTATGACCTGTTCTCAGAGGTGTACCAAGTGTACCAAGTGTACCAGTGATTTAATTGCTTCCTGATCCCAGTGCTTTAGAGTGTGACCGCAGACGGAATGTCGGGTCACAGGTGGTACCAGTGTTTTCGTGTTAATATATCGACATGTCAGACGAAATAATCGACATGACGGACGAGGTGTCACCGCTGTCCCAGCCGCTTGAGCTGGTTCCGAGTACGACCGTGGAGCCGACGGAGCCAGAAGTGGTCGGTATGATCATCGAAGAGGCGCAGTTTGCGAGCGAGATCGAACGTCAGGCTGCTGCGATCCGTCTCCTCGAGGCAGGATATACGATCCGTGTGGTTGCCAGGAAATTAAGTATGCGGCCTTCAACGCTCTGGAGGTGGGCCCAGAGCGAGGATGCACGCGATGCGATGGAGAAAGGGCGTCAATTACGCGCACAAAAGATCGGCCAGGAGCTTGAACACGCAGCCGAGTGCGCAATTACGACATTAATTGACGTGTCTGCAGACGATGCAGTTAATCCGAGGGACCGAGTGCGCGCCTCGGAGGCGATATTAGACCGGTGCGGCATGGCAAATGTCGCAAATAACGACATTAACACTGTCGCTGTCGCTGTTGACATCGACTTTGACGAGCGATTGGCCAGGATAGTGGCCGGATCGCGCCCGCAGGAGAAATAATGCACGGATCCTGTCCCCCCGGCGCACACGATGCGCTAATTAATGCGCGCATGGACGCCGGACACCCGGATTTCACCGGTCCGACCCTCATTATCGCGAAGAAACAGGCGATGGAGGGGCCAGAGGCCGAGTCTGCGCCCCAGGAAGCCGGTAAAAGCGCCGATCAGCTCCGGCAGATGGCCTCAGACCTCCTCGAGACTGCCGCAGAGCAGTCAGCACGCGCTGACGAGCTCAATGCGCTGGCTGATTCGCTTGATCAGCCCCAGCACGCCGAGTAGTACAGAGAAAACGGCGCCCCGCCGACTCGCACAAGGGGTAAAGGCGAACCTGCGGGGCGCACGAGTAGTTTGACTGGTCCAATCCCCGGACCACCACCAATCTACTCTGGCGTTATCATGCTGTCAAGCGTACCAACGTCCCGTCGAGCACACCCCGGAGTACCGCCCGGACTTCGTCCATGTCTACCCGGAAGACCAGGTCGTCCGACTCGGCCTGGAGGCGCTCGGCTGTCTCGAGTGCGCTGGTTAGCGCCCGGCGCTCCGACTGGTCCGCCGCACCGTAGTGCTCCCGGCGATCCCGGCTCACCCGGAGCGCATCGTGCGCGTCGTAGACGTCCGCCCGGTCCGTGTACCGGCGGTACTCGTACCTGTCGAGCTGGGTGTAGATGAGGTCATCCGTGTCGGTGATGATCTCGTTGACCCTGTTGTCGTCGTCGTACTGGTGCTCGTGGCGCACCATCTCTTCGGCCTGACTGACGAGCCAGCTAAGGGTATCGAGTGGGACGGTTACTTCTCGCATGCTTGCTCCCCTTGATTGAGCGTACGAACCCGACTTCACGCCGGGGCGCTCTGATTTAATGTTAATGAGTCTTGAGGCCGGAGTCAAGCCAACTGGCGGGGTAATCCGCCGGCTCTGCATAGCGCCACCGGAGTACCGTGAGCCCGGCAGCGTTTGACAGCCACCCGGGCACGTCCTGGTCGTTGAGATCTGCGGGAACCGAGCGCCATTCTTCCCGTGTTGGCGCTGACCACTTACCGGTCATGACGTATCGGGAGTACGGGCTCATGGCTACCCGGCTCAGGTTAAATGTGACAATTACGTCTCTCATCACTCTTCCCCGAACTCGGCGTGGTACTCGGCGTAGGCGTCCAGCACGTCCTGCCGCACCGCATCCACGTCATCGTGGCTCTCGTACGTGCGCTCGCTGCTGGCTTCCCAGTCGCTGCCGTCCCAGGCGATGCAGCCCGCCCCCACGCTGCGGATGCGGGTCGTCAGGGGCAGGGCATCGAGCGCCTCCCTGGAGGGGTCGTGGTAGTAGAGCCGCCGTCCGTCCGCGAGGACGAGCCAGACGTGCTCCAGGCTGTACTTGTCGATGGCGCGTAGCGCACCGCTCAGAGGCGCGATGCCGATGTGATCGAGGAAGCTCTTGATCGTGTTCACGGGGCAGGGCATGTGGCCCTCCTTGTAGCAGTTGGGGTTGCCGTACTCCCCGCACTCGGGGCACTCGGGGCAGGTGCAGGCGCTGTCTGGGTCGGGGTGGTCGGGCCACCCCCGGCAGACCGCGCACTCGGGGTCATCGTCGTAGGGGGTGCCGCTGCACCCCGCCGGATAGGACCATCCGAAGTTACTCATACCCACTCCCCATCGGTTTCCTTGTTGGTGTGTGTTGCGCTGTCTGCGATCCACTCGGTGTCGTCCAGAGCTGCGCTGGAACCGGCGCAGTCGTCGTGGTCGATGATGAATTCATCGGAGTCTGACCAGTCTTGTCCGTTATTCATCCAATCCAGTGCGCGTTCCTTCGCCTCATCCTCCGACGATGCCACGACGGTGACCTCATTTACTGCGGTACGTGTGCGGGTTATTGTGACCACGAATTCCATGGCGGCTCCCCTTGTTGGTGTATTCAATCTATACCGTGTTGGTTGTTCGTGCAAGTTTTATTCGCTTGGCTACCGGTCCGGCGGGCCTCCGGTCCGGTCCGGCTGGCCTGCCGGCGCGCACAGCTCACCGG